>ENA-OPAO01000241-OPAO01000241.1-human-gut-metagenome-genome-assembly--contig:-NODE-241-length-51450-cov-11.237591_pt1 | contig 51450 bp, 46 predicted proteins | sample MGYA00241054_ERZ501424 | MGnify/ENA primary metagenome ERZ501424 (study PRJEB25962, sample SAMEA2042623) | human gut metagenome | biome: human gut; feature: human-associated habitat; material: faeces...
GCTCTTCCGCTCTGATTATTTCGACCTCATAAGCCCCTGCGGGGAGCTTAAAACTAACCTCCGAATACTCGGGTATGCTGTCATAATTATTGAATGCTCTCATTTTTTCAATTCCTTTCATATTTAATTTATCCCCTCACCCTACCTTACGGATTGAGGATTTTTTGACCTTTAAAGGTCAAATTTTCAGAAAAATTCACAGATTGTTTACATTTAAGTCATGCCGTAATATTCTCTGATTTTGCTGTCAACCAACTTTAGGTCGTTGTCAATTTCTTCTTTATCGAACATTTCTAACGGAGTTTTGACTGTATTTGTGCCGTCCGACTGAGTTAAAAATATATGTTCTCCGTCCTTGTTTACCGCCATTAAAACGATTGAAAACAGACCTTCGACAGTCAGCTTTTCATCAAGCATTTTACCTATCGTTTTTGCCTTGATTTTGCCGTCTTGCTGTTCGATGTGGTGCAAGAAATACACGATTGTATCGTTAGGCATTTCACGAATAACAAACTTTATTAAGCTGTAAAAGTGGTTTGCCATTTCTGTAAATTTTGTGTAGCCCGTTTCAGCAGAACGGTCAAAAAGTTCAAAGCAAAGCAAATACTGACTATCGTCAATCACATAGCACTTAAATTTCTTTTTGCTCATATTTTGCTCGATTACTTTGTATGTAGCGTTATCCGCTCTATTCATTTTTGCCCCTTTGCGAAAAGGAAGCGGCTTGCCGGCAACATTGTAAATAACGAGCTCGTTAGGCTCAAAATTACGAAGCGAAGTTGATTTACCGCTCCCGCTCTCGCCAAGTATTAAAACCGGAATACCCATTTATTAAACCTCCTCACCTGATAACAAGTGACTTGTTAGTAACCAGTTTTGCTCCTGGTACTTCTTCACCACATTTTATTATCTTCGCAATCTCGGATTTTTTTATATCGTCCTCTTTGCGTGGCTTTATGTACTCAGCAGGTATTGCGTTGAGGTCGGTTATTTCGACTGCTTTTGATGTTGTATGATAGAGCGTAAACTTGTCCGTCTTAGCTTTATCTTTGCCCATTACGAGCATAAAGCTTTCAAGGGCTTCTTTCATACGCTTCTGTGCGCTTTCAAATTTTTTGATTCTTTCTTCAAAGCGACGCTTTTCTTCTTTGCAACTTTCAGCGTCAGCTTTTAGTTGTCTGATTACTATGCAGTAATCGTTGATTTTGTCATCTGCACCGATACTCTCAAGAGTATCGGTAAAAGTCTGTTCATCAATCTCTCCATAAGAGAGCATATTATAAAGTGCTTTTGCCTGCTCTGTCATCTCATAAAGTGTCATTATGTTATATCTCCGTCATCAAACTGTAATAGTCTTCATAGTCAATAAATTTTTGCTCTAATAGTAACTTAACGGCTACAGTATAAGTGCAAAATTTAAGATTTTTAAGTTTTTTTACAAATTTTTCTCGACTGCGACTTTTACAATAAATCTTACGGATAGTGCGTTTCTGCTCGTCCGTAAGGAATTTTGTGGAAGTTATGCACTTGACTATTTGTTTGTTATCTGCTAAAATTCCAGTAGATATAGTATCTTTTTCCGCTTGCAGAGTGCCAGCTCCGCAGGCGGTTTTTTCTTCGCAATTAAACATTTTATTCACCTCTTTATGTAAGGATATTTATTCCTAAATTCATAAATTGGGATTGATTCGTTTTTGAAATAGTTAAGTTTTACTTGCGTATATTCTACGAATGTAATTCTTTTAACCTTTTCAAAACTACGATAAATAAATTCCCCCATAGTGTGGAAAATATCTTTAGTATTTACAACATAAACCTTAAATTCAAAACAAGTGTTAACAAGAAGTAAGTGTGTGTATGGCAATTTAGGTTCAGATTGTTCTACTTGTTCACACAAACTATTTTCACATTTTTCCTCTTTCTGTAACCAAACGTGTGTACATTTGGCACAATTTCTTTCATTTTCGTCTGCGTTACAACTTAATTCGCTTTCGCTTGCAAAGCCGAGGTCTTTTGGACACATAATAGTAAGTGCAAGTTGCAAATCGTTCATTCCTCTAATTATATCGCCGTTAGTCATATTTTCCCTCTCCTTTTTCTATGTAAAAAATCGGCTCTTTGCTGTGTTGCCAGTCATATTCCTTGAAATTGTAAAGTCCTGCAAAATCCGCAAGTACATCGGCATTTTCTCCTGATACCGCAGTTGACAAAGATTTCTGACCGCCTTTTTCGGAAATTGCATAAGCAGTTCCGTCTAGATTTTTATTCGAGAGCTTAAAAAACAGTACATTTCCGACACGGCTGAAAGTAACAAACTTAAAATTCTTAAACCATTTGAAATGGTAGTTAAATCTTACAGTTGTACTTCTTTTCTTCGTTTTCGGTATCACACTTATGTAAACATCTGACGAGTTAGTTGTGTAACTGTTCGAGTGTGTCTTTCGGATAATGCCTTTTTCGATTTCGTTCATTGAAATGTTCATATTACCATACCTCTCCATTTTCAATAGCATTAGTCAAATTTGCATTAAGTGCATTAATAATCTCAATGTATTTGTCACGGCTTGTCCCTGCGAGTTTTTGTACATCAAGTTCGATTTTGTTTAGTGTGAGTTCATCCTCGGTGTGCTTTAACGCTGTCCTTCTTTTAAGTTTCTGTACCATTTCGTTTACCTCCGTTTATTTTTGAGCAGACAGGGCAGATATAACGCTTGTCATTCTTCGACTGCCTGCTTACATTCCATTGTTTTCCGCATTTTCTACATTCGCGGTATTTGTAGTCTTTCATACAGCATTACCTGCCAATTTAAGTTTTTGTAGTTTCTTGAAGCCTTCTTCAACTTCTGCTATATCAATACCCCAAGCAGTAAATGCTGATTTAGTATTTACATATCCAGGGCGAAAAGCTAACTTTCCGTCTTTGTCCATCTGCTCTCTGGCAAGGTTTTTCAGCTTCGTTATTGTATTGCCCGACAACTGCCGTCCAAACAACATACGAATTTGAGAGTTGCTAATTTCGCTGTAGGAATTGTAGATTGTCAAGGTTTCTTTGGGTTCAGGACTTCGTACACGTGGCATTCCAGACATAATATTCACCCCCTCTCAATTCTTGACTTGTGGGCGGTCAGGCTGCTTGTACAGTTGACCGATTATTTTTCTTCGTTCCTTACTGCATTCCTCGCAGTATATATTACAACCAAAACAGTCAATTCCGTTCTCCGCGATAAAGTCAGCCCATTGGGTCAAATCAACATCAAATTCCCCCCCACATTTTTTACAGCGTGTGTAAACATTGTCACAGCTAATTGATGTATTGATTTCGCATTCGTCTGAAATTTTCGTTTTTACATAAAACATTGAATCCATATCATTTACTCTCCTTTCTTACTTATTCGGTTAAACCGAAATCAAGTGGCAAAAAAATAATCTGATTATACGATATTCCATAGACTTTCTCTATTCTTCTTAAAATAGGAATATCCGGATATGACTTGCCACGCTCGTAATTTCCGAGTGTATCTGTTGATATACTCATTAATTTTGCGGCTTCTTGTTGTGTAAGACCTTTAAGCTCTCTAGCAGTTTTAAGAGATAATTTCATGTCATTTGGAATGCTTTGCACTTATACCACCTCCTATACGTATATTATACTTCGGTTTATCCGAAATGTCAACGGTTTTTCCGAATTTTTTTAAGAAAATCTTGATTTTTTTTCGCTTATCCCGTATAATAGCAATCAAGGAGGTGCGATTTTATGAGTGATTTAGGGAATAAAAGCATAATGGCTCAAAATATAAAACACTATATGGATTTAAAAGGCGTAACTCAAACAGAAGTGTGTAGCACATTAAATATAAAAGCGAACACTTTTTCAGACTGGGTAAATGCCAAAACTTATCCTCGAATTGATAAAATAGAATTGTTAGCCAATTATTTTGGAGTTGAAAAATCAGACTTAATTGAAAAACACACCCAATACAATGATGATGAAAGAAAACTATTGTTGTTGGCAAGACACCTGGAAAAGATACCAGATGACACTCGTGAAAGACTTATCAAAAACTTTGAAGATACTGTTGATACTTATTTGGATGCATTAGGCATAAAAAAGGAGAATTAAATGAAGCCTGATTTTTCAAAAGCACAAAACGAAGCTACTAAACTATTATTGAAACAAAATTTTAATAGTCTGAATATTGATGTGAGAACTTTTAAATTTGACAGAAATATTAAAATTGATTCTATTCAACATTATGCTAAAATCGTGAATAAAAATGTTTCAGATTTTTGCTGTTCTGAATTAAGCGGTTGTTTAGTTCTTAAAGTTCCAAAGTTCGGTTTAAGCATTATTTTATACGATGATTCTGAAAAGAACGAAAGAAGAAAACATTGGGGTATTGTGCATGAAATCGGCCATATATATCTTGACCACACTTCTGATGGAGATGTTCAAGAAATAGAAGCTAACTTTTTCGCTGCCCAAATTGTAACACCTGAGATTGTACTTATTAATTTTGCAAAAATGCAAGGTGGGCATCTTAGTTCTGATGATATATACGAAAACTTTAATTGTTCATCTATATCATCACATAAACGAATTAAAACTCTAAGTTCATACACATGGTCATATAATGAATATGATAAAATGCTATTAGCAAAGTTTAAACCAATTATAAAGCATTTTTTTAAACGAAAAAAAATGGATTCAAAGCATATCTATCCCATTTTTGCTTTATAATTTAAAACTCTATAAAAGAATACCGCTCCCGAAGTTAAAGCAACAAGAGCAGTAAATGAAAAAACCGCTCTCACCAATATAGAAGAGAGCGATAGTAACAAAGAGCGTTTATTACGCAATTATGATGATTTGAATGAAGTCGCACAAATTCATTTAGCTAATTATTCTGATTTTATGGTAAGCGATGTAAATAATCTTAAAAGTGATATTCAGAATAATCAAATGAACGCATAAAGAAAACCGCTACTCAATAGCAGAAGAGCGATGAAAGGATTGTATTAATTATGAATTTTGATATAGCTACAATAAAATCACATATCGAATCTGCTAAACAATGTATTCATGATATGTTTGAAACTTTACTGTCTAAAAATACTGATAAAGATAATAAAAGAGCACATCTTATTTCATACTGGTTAAAAGATTATTCAAGTTATATATTAACAGAAGATAGATTCAATCCTGCATCATTAATTCATTACAAAAGGGGAAATATAGTCCAAGTAGAATTTGGATATAGGGTAGGCAGTGAGTTGGGTGGAAGGCATTATGCAGTTGTTATTGACAATCATAATGATATACATTCTAACACAATTACTGTAGTTCCTCTTAAATCACTAAAAGACAATTATAAACCAAATAGATATTCTTTTATATTACAAAAAGGGGTATATGATATTTATAGTGATGCACTTAATAGAAAAATTATTAAATTGGGCGAAAAAATTGCAGATTCAAAAAAAGAATCTGAACAAAAAACACAAGAATATAAAGATGGCTCGTTAAGTCTTGATGAATATACAAAATACTTATATGCTAATAATGAAAAAGTTGATAAAATAATGTCACAAATAAATATATTGAAGAAACATATGGATGAATTAGACAATCTAAAAATTGGTACTGTTGTAAATGTTGGTCAAATAATCACCATCAGTAAAATGAGAATATCAAACCCAAAAATAAATAGTGATAGCTTATATGGCTTGAAACTATCAAGATATGATTTGGATATGCTAAATTCAAAATTAAAGGAACTTTACATATACAACGATAGTAAGGAATAATTATTTGACAAAGTTCATATAATATGATATACTGTAATTATGAAGCCATTTAGTGGCAGTGCATTAGCACATACAGTATTACGCAAGGGCATTTCGTTGTAAAAGACGGAATGCCCGTTGCATTTTATTAGGATAAAAAAAGCGCTCTACCCTGCTGGAACAGGATAGAGCGGAAACCACAACAACGGGTGCTGTGATACGAAAACGCAAATATATTGTATCATACCCCTTGTAATTTTTCAACTGATTTATTACAAGGGATTTTTGCACCTTTTTTTACAAAAGGAGTGTTTTATATGCCAATTTACAAAATGGAAGGTAAGAAGAACGGCAAGCAAAAATATCGTGTAAGAATTAATTATGTAGACAGTTTTGGAAAAGCAAAGCAATTAGATAGAGTTGCATACGGTCTTGATGAAGCTAAAGAACTTGAACGCAAATTACAAGCGAGTATGTGCGATGTAGAACCAGGCATAGGAATGACTGTTAGTGAACTGTTTGAGGAATACATAAAAGTAAAGCGTTCAGAGGTCAGAGAAACAACGCTTGATAAATTTATACGAAATGTTCGTTATCACATTTTGCCGATACTCGGAGAATATAAGCTAAAAAAATTAACTCTTCCTGTTTTGCAAGATTGGAAAACGAAAATAAACGATAAGGATTTATCTATCATAACTCGTCAAAATTTATATGGCGAATTAAGAAATCTTCTCAATTATGCTGTGAAAATGGAATATCTCTCTGCAAATCCTTTGCTTAAGCTCGGAAACTTCAAAGCAACACTTGAGCTTGAGCAAACTAAAGAGATGGACTACTATACAGCAGATGAGTTCAAACAATTTATATCAGTTGCCCGTAATTGTGCCATAGAAGCCCAGCAAAGTGGTAATTATTTTGAGTGGAATTATTATGTATTCTTTTCTATAGCGTTCTATACAGGGCTTAGAAAAGGCGAAATACACGCTTTAAGATGGTGTGATATAAACGGTGAATATCTGTCGGTAACTCGCAGTATAGCCCAAAAGCTTAAAGGTGAGGATAGAATAACACCGCCTAAGAATAAATCTTCAATTCGTACCTTGCAACTACCTAAACCACTCTTGAAAATTTTATCTGAACACAAAGAACGCTGTAAGCAGTTTGACAATTTTTCCGAAAACAATCTTATCTGCGGAGCGGATAAGTCACTGAGAGATTCGACTATTCAAAAACGGAATGTTAAATTCGCACAGCTTGCAGGCATTAAAACCATACGCATACACGATTTCAGACACTCTCACGCTTCGTTATTAGCAAATGAAGGCATTAATATTCAAGAGATTTCTCGCCGTTTGGGACACTCTAATGTTGAAATAACTTGGAACACATACTCGCACCTTTATCCACGAGAGGAAGAGCGTGCGATTAAAATTTTAGATAAAATCGTGTAAAAATCGTGTACAAGCAAAAATAAACCCGCACAAACCTGATGTTTATGCGGGTTTATCGTTTTTTGGTGGAGATGACGGGAATTGAACCCGTGTCCGAAAAACGCTTACAACGGCTTTCTTCGAGCGTAGTCATTGTTTTAAAATTCCCTCAGCTAATCGCCCAAAGACAGGCTATCAACCTCGGTATCCTTAAAGTCATGACAAGGTACAAGGCACTCCCCTGTTCACGTTCACCACTAATCGACGCCTATTAAAGACCGTGGTACTTCTATAATAGACGGTCGCGCTTAATTAAGCAGCGACAGCAACAGTTTTATTGTTGTCAATTATTGTTTAAGTTGCGGATTTTATAGCGGTTCCGCACCGCTGCTCGCTTACCGGAGCTTACATTCCCCGTCGAAACCTTTACATCCCCATATATAAAGAGGAATCAGCCTCTTGAACGCTCCTTAATGGCTCTTTGCATATCACGCTTTGCATCTCGGGCAGCCATATCTTCACGCTTATCGTAAAGCTTTTTACCCTTGCAAAGACCTAGCTGAACTTTAACCTTAGAACCTTTAAAGTATAACGAAAGTGGAATCAGCGAATATCCATCTTGCTTAACCGTACCGAAAAGACGCATAATCTCACGCTTGTGCATAAGCAATCTACGAACTCTCATAGGGTCACGATTAAAGATGTTTCCCTGCTCATATGGACTTATGTGCATACCTTTGATATACAGCTCTCCATCGTCAATGCTACACCACGAATCTTTTAAATTCACTCTGCCATTGCGAATGGACTTAACCTCTGTACCGCAAAGCTCTATGCCAGCCTCCATACTTTCTATCACAAAATAATCATGGAAGGCTTTTTTATTTTGTGCTATTGTTTTTGTGTTTTCCTTAGGCACGAAAAAGCCCCCCTCTGTTTATTTTGAAATTAAATTTCCTTGCGTCCTTCTAAGGACTTTGTAAGTGTAACCTCATCGGCATATTCTATATCTCCGCCGACAGGAACACCATACGCAAGGCGTGTGACTTTTACACCAAATGGCTTTAAAAGCTTAGAAATATACATTGCAGTTGCTTCACCCTCAACAGTAGGGTTAGTTGCCATAATTACTTCTTTGATTTCATCTGTTTTGAATCTTGCAAGAAGCTCCTTAATACGAATCATATCGGCTGTAACACCATTTAAAGGCGAAAGTGAGCCATGAAGAACATGATATAAAGCATTATATTCATGTGTACGCTCAAGAGCCATAACATCACGAGGGTCTTCTACTACACATACGAGCGACCTATCACGACAAGGGTCACTGCATATGGAACAAACATCTTTATCAGTAAGATTACAGCAAATACTGCAATATTTTATCTTGGAGTGTGCCTCCATTATTGCATCAGAAAATTTCTGTGCTTCTGCTTCCGGCATACGCAAAATATGATATGCAAGCCTGAGTGCTGTTTTATGCCCTATTCCAGGCAAACGCTCAAACTGCTCTATAAGTTTTGCCAGCGGAGCTACACTATATTCAGCCATAATTAAAATAATCCTGGAACATTAAGACCATCAGAAATCTTATCCATAGTCTGTGACTTATCAGTCTGAGCCTTTCTGATAGCTTCATTAACAGCTGCGATTACGAGGTCGCTGAGCATATCAATATCTTCTGGGTCAACAACATCTTTCTGAATCTCAAGCTTCTGAATTTCAAGCTTACCAGTAATTGTAGCAGTTACTGCTCCGCCACCTGCTGTTGCAGAATATTCCTTCTGCTCGAGTTCCTGATTAGCAACATCCATTTCAGCCTGCATCTTTTGTGCCTGACGAGCGAGCTGCTGAATGTTAGCTGCTCCAGCATTTCCGTATCCCTTTGGCATTCTTGCTTTCATATTAATTTTCCTCCGAATTATTATTTATTTCTATTGGTATTCCTGATGCTTTTGCATCGGAAGCGAATTTTAAAAGTGGGTCATCTTGTTTAACTTCATCTGGATAGGAGTATCTTCCAAGACTATAATCATTTCCAGTAATTTTTTTGATTGAATTACGCATTTTTTCTCGTTGTTCAGGCTTGCGTAAAATTTCAAAGCATATATCATTTGTCGAATCAACAAGAACATATTTCCCGCTTATATAAGCCTTACTGCCATCAAATGATGCACCAATAATCTTTGAATATTGCTTTATATCATCTATTACCTCAGGCCATTCTTTCATTGGTACGGCTTCACTTCTGAGCTTTTCCATATCTGGTGGACGCTTAATCGGTGGTGTTCTTGTCTGAGAATGAGTTCTGCTAACAGATACTTGCTGAACTACTGGCGGATTAGCTCTGAGCCTTTCTACCTCTTTAGTAAGTTCATCAATACGCTTTGCAACATCTTCACTTATCTCTGGCTTAGAAATTTCTGAACACAGCTTAACTGCGGTCATTTCCATTTCTATTCTGCGATTAACTCCCCTCATCATACGCTCATATGCTTTTTGTAGAGTATCTATCGCTGAAATAATTTCGTTAAGTGACATTGCAAGAGCCTGTTCACTTGTCTGGGCAAATTCCTCGTCTGTCATAACAACAAAAGGTCTTGCATCTTTTACTGTTTTAATCAGCATCATCGCTCTTAGCTGAGAACAAAGTTCATCGCAAAGTCGAGCCATATCTTTAGAATCTGTGTGTAGCTTATCAATTATCGCAAGAGCCTCTGCGGAATCTCTTTTGCGAATTGATTCAACAAGCTTAAAAAGGTATTCCCTATCTGCCAAGCCTGCGGTATCACGAACAGTTTGTTCGTTGATATGTCGACTCCTACCCATACATTGGTCGAGCAAGGAAACCGCATCTCTCATACCGCCATCAGCAATCGAGGCAATAAGCAAAGCCGCTGAACGCTCAATCTCTGCATTTTCCTGACTGCAAATATATTCGAGTCTGTCTGCAATAGCCTGTGGCGAGATTCTATGAAAATCAAAACGCTGACAACGAGAAAGTATTGTTGCTGGAAGCTTATGAACCTCAGTTGTTGCCAAAATAAAAACAACATGAGGAGGAGGTTCTTCAAGCGTTTTTAAGAGAGCATTAAAAGCTCCTGGAGAAAGCATATGAACCTCGTCAATGATATATACACGATATTTTACACCAGCAGGGGTAAAATTTGCTTCTTCTCGAAGCATACGAATATCATCAACACCATTATTACTTGCAGCATCAATTTCTACAACATCGAGAATTGAGCCATCATCAAGACCTCTACAAGCAGCACATTTTCCACAAGGGTCGCCATCTTGCAAATCAAGACAGTTGACAGCCTTAGCAAGAATTTTTGCACAAGAAGTTTTTCCTGTACCTCTCGAACCTGTAAAGAGATATGCGTGAGCTATTCTGTCGGCTTTAAGTTCATTTTTCAGTGTAACAGTAACCTGTGGCTGACCTGAAACCTCTGAGAAGGTTTTCGGGCGATATTTTCTATAAAGCACACGATACATTAAGCTCACCTTCCTTTTGGCTCAAAAAAACAAGACAGCCGAGGAAGTCGGTCATATGCTCTTTGGTATACTGACGAACAGATTAACTGTATCGCATGTTACAACCGCTTAATGCTGCTCGGTTCCCCGCCTGACATGGTTCACGGTGCTTCATCGTACAGCACCTATCCGCCAGCATATCAAAAAGCACATTCTGTCTTGTTATACCGATATTCTTCGGCAGTAGTGTTATTATACAATATATTTTCACAAAATGCAAGCCTTTTTTGAAAAAATTTATTATTGAAAAGGCTCGAGTGAATTTTTTATCTATCTTAGAGGGTAATCTATCAGCTAATCGGTATTAAAAATGGGTTCAGTAAAATACTGAGCCCATTTTACAACAAGTTTATTTAGATTTTTTACTACAAATAGAATAACCAATAGCTACTATTTCATGTATTATCAATGGAAGTACAGAACATATTGCTGTTATAATCCATTCGTTGCCTGTAAGATTTGCTGTTGAAAAAACGGCTCTGACAGCAGGAACTTCAATAACTAAAAATTGAAGTCCGATACCAACTACAAATGCAAGTGCCATCATCCAGTTTTTATTGCTGAAAATATGAATAAATGATTTCTTGACATTACTCATACCTATCATATGGAAAAGCTCGCAGAATGCAAGGGTTGTAAATGCCATTGTCTGTGCCTGATGAAGTATATCTGCATTACCTTCATAAAGTGCCTTTATATCTCCAAGAGAGAATACACCATTTAGCCAGCCTGCCGCAAAATACGAGATAAGAACTGCTACTGTTATTACAACGCCAAAACCTGCTGTAAGCTTAACTCCGCCATCGGCAAAGATACCCTTTTTCGGGTCTCTTGGTTTTTCATCAAGAACATCATGTGCTTTGGGGTCCATACCCAAAGCAATCGCTGGCAAACTATCTGTGATAAGGTTTACCCACAAAAGATGAATAGCAATAAGTGGTGCTGGCAAGCCAAGACATATAATAAAGAACATAGCAAGAACTTCGGCAATATTACTTGAAATTAGGAATATAATTGTCTTTTTGATATTTGCAAAGATACCTCTTCCCTCTTCAACAGCCTTTTCGATAGATGCGAAGTTATCATCAGTAAGAACCATATCAGCTGCACCTTTGGCAACATCTGTACCAGTAATTCCCATTGCTATGCCAATATCAGCAGCTTTAAGGCTTGGTGCATCATTAACGCCATCACCTGTCATAGCACAGATATTTCCGTTTGCCTTAAATGCTTTAACAATCTGAACCTTATTTTCAGGCGAAACTCTTGCAAAAACTCTTACGCTCTTACAGCATTCTTTGAGTTCGTCTTCGCTCATTGCGTCAACCTCTGCACCTGTTCGGCACTGTTCCTTTGTTTCGCAAATTCCAAGATTTTTAGCTATTGCAAAGGCTGTATCCTTATGGTCGCCTGTAATCATAACAGTTGCAATACCTGCTCGCTTAAATTTCTCAACTGCGCCCTTTGCCTCGGGTCTTTCAGGGTCTATCATTGCTACCAAGCCGACAAAAATCAAATCGTCCTCGATTGGTTTATCTGTTATACGATATGCAAGAGCAAGAACTCTAAGAGCCTTATCGCTGAAATAGCTATTTGTACTGTAAATCTTCTTTATATCATCATCTGTAATACTTCTAACCTTACCATTTTCAAGGATTTTGGTTGTATGCTTTAAGATAGAATCTAAAGCACCCTTTGTATAACCGATATTCTTTCCATTATCATTGTGGACAGTGGTCATCATTTTTCTGTCACTATCAAATGGAAGTTCATCTATTCTTGGCGACATTGTTTCAAGGTCTTTTTTACGAAGACTAAGCTCATTTGCAAAATTGACAAGTGCAATTTCTGTTGGGTCACCATATAAGCCGTCATCAACAGTAGCATTAGAGCAAAGGCTCATACCTTTTGCAAGAAATCTAAATTCATTACTTTTCTGAGCTTTAAAATCAGAGCTAACTACAACCTGACCATTGCAATATGCCTCAACAACAGTCATTTTATTTTGAGTAAGTGTGCCTGTTTTATCTGAACATACTACTGAAACAGCGCCAAGCGTTTCAACAGAAGGCAGTTTTCTTACAATCGTATTTGCCTTAACCATCTTCTGTACACCAATAGCAAGAACTATTGTTACAACTGCTGGCAAGCCCTCTGGTATAGCCGCAACAGCAAGTGAAATTGATGAGAGAATAGCTTCTATATAAGCTTCAATATTCGTACCCTTACCATCAACAAAAACCCATATAAGGTCAACTATAAGCACAAGAAGAACTATTATAAGTGTTATTATTCCAAGTCCTTTAGAAAGCTTTGCAAGAACTTTTTGGAGTGGTGTAAGCTCTTCTTGCTCATTATCAAGAGCAGATGCAATCTTACCTATTTCGGTTTCCATTCCACAACCACTTACAATGCCCATTCCTCTGCCATATGTTACAGGTGTTGACATATAAACCATATTAACTCTGTCTGCAACACCAACAGGTTCACTAAATATAATATCTGAGCTCTTTTCGACCTGCATAGATTCACCTGTAAGGCTTGATTCATTTACTTTAAGGTTAGCTGATTCTATAAGCCTTAAATCTGCACCTATTGTATCGCCTTCCTCAAGCACAACAATATCGCCAAGAACAAGCTCACTTGATTTAACTTTCTGACGCTTACCATCACGAATTACAGTAGATTCGGGGCTTGACATCTTTTTCAAAGCGTCAAGCGAAGATTGTGCTTTTAATTCCTGAACTGTTCCAATAATTGCATTTATTATAATAACCGCAAGGATAATTATAACATCAGGCCAATCGCCCACTTCTAAAAAATTAAAAGCATTACCCGCTTTCAGCCAATTAACCGTTTCATATGTTGATACACCTATTGTGACAGCTATTGCGGCAAAAAGTACATAAATCATAGGGTCATTAAGCTGTGAAAGGAAAACTAAAAACCAAGGCTTCTTTTTCTTTTCTTTGAGTTTGTTTTCTCCAAAAAGTTCTAAGCGTCTTTTGGCTTCTTTTTCAGTCAAACCATTTTTCAAGTCTGTTTCATACTCATTTGCGAGTTTGAGAGTCGAAAAAGTTTCTACATTTTGCTGTTTTTTCATAACTTATTATTTCTCCTTAATATATAAAATTTAAAAATTCCCTCAATAACCCAAATCAGTTTATATTTTCCCTAAGACAATTAAAAGTTTTGCTCAAGCTTTTTCAAAAGCTTGTAGGTCAAGGGCAACGCCCTTGTCGCTCTCCCGCAGAGAGCGACACACCTTTGGGCGAAGCCCAACATTCTTTACTCCTAAGCGGCGGATAAAATCCGCCGCATTTTCTTACATCAGCAACATTAGTCAATAAAGGCGGACTTTGTCCGCCTTTAGAAGGCAAAGAATGTTAAGGGCTTCGCCCTTAAAACCCACCAAAGGCTCTGCCTTTGGAATCTGTGAGCCTTTGAAAAGGCTCAAGCGAAACTTTTAAGTGTCTTGGGGAAGTGCATTAGCATAATAATGGATAATAAAAAAGACTCAACACATAGCCTCATTTAGAGTTATGTGTGAGTCTGGTAATTTAAAGCAAGCCAGGTCTTTTATAAAGAGCCATGAGTGTTGACTTACTACGCACATTAAGTACGCTTACTACTCCCTCACAAGGGATTCCTAATATTTATATTTTATCATATGAAATATTAGCTGTCAATAAGATATTTTTATCAAAATAAATTTTTAAGCTTAAAATACTCCTTTTCTTTCAAGGAATCTTGCAATTTTTTTACCCTTTGGCATCTGAAGAACATCTTCCTTCTGTATAGCCTTAAAAATAAACAGACAGAATATATATACTATTATAGCAACTATAACTGCAAGAATAGTAGCAATCTTTCCGCTCATAAAGTAATTAAAAAGATGATATGATACAAAAGCTCCAACACCACATACAAGTGATGCAAGAAGTGGCTTTACGAGTATCGACATAAAGTTCGGAACGATTTTGGTATGCCTACAAAGGAAAAATACACCAACAACAGATATAAACAAATAGCATACAAATGTTCCAATAGGCGCACCCTGAATATTTATCTCAGGAATACCAACGAGAACATAGTTAGTAATAATCTTAACGGCAACGCCGATAGCCATAAGCTTAACCGGTAAATCAACTCTTCCAACAGCCTGAAGCATACTGCATATAGGTGTTGCTGTTCCAACAAAGATAATAGCTATGCCCATTGTGGTTAAAACCTTAGAAGCAATTTCTACTTCGTTAGATACATTAGGGCTGCTATAAATCAAACCAAGTATAGGCTCAGAAAGAACCGAAAGTCCGATACCTGATGGAATGGTAACAACCAAGGTTATTCTTAAAACTGCCTCAAGACTTTGTTTCAGCTTTGCTTTATCCTTACTTGCCCAAGCCGCAGTTACCGATGGTAAGGCACTTGAACCAAATACCTGTGTAAGTGCTGTTATGAGCATAGTTAAAGTTGAGCTATATCCATAGCAACCGAAAAGATAGGTATGTGTTGTGCCTGCATAATATACACTATCTGGTAAAAGCGTTCCATAAACATTAAGCAATGCTTCTGGATTGGTCTGCATAATATCATAGATTCGGCTTTGTACGATAGATGTATCTATAACATCTGTGATACTTAACAAAATTGCACCCATACCAACAGGAATAGCTGTTCTAACAAGTATTTTTATTGTTTCTCTGTCTGAGCGAGGTCTTGGAGAATTTGCAAGATCTTCTTGAGTGATTCCATCACCGTTCTTTCTATAACGGATATAAAGGAATACAAAGCCCATAATTCCACCAAGAGATATTCCTGTAATTGCCGCACCTACTGCAATAGGCATAATATAATCCGTTGCCTGCTCAAGACTTGAGCATTTCATTCCAAGAACATAGCCTGTTGTTTCATATTGATTTGTACCAAACTTAATTGTGAGATATGCCATAGTAAGTCCAACAAAGAGTTTGAAGGTTGCCTCTATAATCTCCGAAATTGCTGTCGGAACCATATTTCGCATACCCTCAAAGTAACCTCTGTATATTGACATCAGGCAACCGAAAAGAACTGTTGGTGCAAGAGCCAATATTGCAAAAATGGCATTTGGTGTCTTAATAAGATTAACATAAATAAAGCTTCCGCCTATCATTAAAAGAAAACACACACAGCCTGTAACTATAAATATAGGAACAGAAACTCTATGTATTTTCTTTACATCTTTATATCTGCCATTTGCAACACTTTCTGAAACCATTCTTGAAATAGCAATAGGGAATCCAGCAGTAGCAAGCATAAAAAGCGGATTATATAGTGCATATGCAGCATTAAAAAGACCAGTGCCAACACCACCAAACATATTCGCAAGTATGATTTTATAAACCATTCCAAATGTCTTAACAATAATCATACTTGCTGCAAGAATAAAAGCTCCTTGTAAAAATGATTGGCTTTTTATTTCTTTTGGTATACTCTTTTTTCTAAGCACTCATTAACCTCCCTACAGTATAGCGTAATTTCCGACAAACTCATAAAATCAGATTTTTACGCAAATAATACTGCAAATATGAGGGGCGAACTAAGTTCGCCCGTCAAAATACTAACTTAGATTAACATAAGATTTAAAAAGCTTAAGCAAAATCTTTAATCTATTAAGCTTATGTTAAATTATTTCAATCAACGCAATTTTTAAATTTGCAATATTATTCTTCAGTAGAAGCTTCAACTGTATTTTTTTCTGTTTTCTTTGGTTCTTCTACTTCATCAGGCTGTAGCATATCCTCTGAATTTCTAAGCCTTTCGCCACATTTCCCACAGAAAATTGCATCTTTAGAATTCACTGTACTGCAATTAGGGCATTTTACTCTGTTTTTTGTTTCTGCAATAAGTTTATTTACAGAATCAAGCTGTCCCTTGAGGTCTGAAATCTTTTCAACAAGCTCTGCTATTGCTTTATCATAACACTTGTCACTTGTCTTTGCTTCATAGACTACTCGTCCAAGAATTTCACACTTCTTAGAAATTTCACTGCTAAGCTCTGCGGCTGAAATAGTAAGCTTAGAAATATCAACAAATTTTTCTGCCTTCTTGCCAACAAAACCTGCAGCAGTCTTTGCATTATAGATTGCATCTTCAAGTATTCCCATAAACAGACACTCCTTTTCGATTCTAAGTATATTTTAGAGTATAGCACAAACTATCTGTATCTTCAATAGTTTTTTAGCTAATATTCAAACGAACTGCCACCTATAAATTCTCTCAAAAGAGAGTATTTCGGCACAAGTTCTTGGTCTATTGAAGAGAATTGCTCTAAAGCTGAAATCATTCTTTCGGCATAGCTGTAATTCTCACCATTTCTATCAACCTCGGAAAGTATTTTTATTGCCTCATCTTTCAAAATACATACCTCATATGGGTGAAATGTATTCAAAGTGTAATCACTCATATACTTAAATGGACGAATATATTTTCTCTCGCCGAGACAGACATTATCCCACATAGATATAGTTTCCTCACCATCAGAGCCTCTGAACGCTGTATCTCTCACAAGTCTTCTAAGAAAGCGTATATCCTCCGCTCTCAAAATCTTCTTTTCAGTATTTTTGATACCCTGTTTTACACTTATATAAATCTTCTTAATAGCCTCTGCATTTATTCCCTCTGTAAATATCGGATTAAGTGCATGAATTCCTTCAATTATTATAAAGCTATCCTTTTCAACTTTAAGCTCTGTAAAAACAGAGTCTCTCTCTCCCTTTGCAAAGCTATACTTAGGCAGCATACAACTGCCGTTTGTAAGTATACTTTTTATGCAAGATTTTATATATGGAATGTCTAATGCCTCAAGAGCCTCATAATTATACTCACCATTCGGAAGCTTTGGAATATTTTTCTTTCCCGTATAGAAATTATCAAGAGAAATTATATGGGTATTTCTTCCAGCACTTTCAAACTTTGATTTAAGCAGCTTGGCTGTTGTAGTTTTTCCACTTGATGACGGACCTGTAAGCATTATAATATTACACTGCTTTTCAAGCTTCATAATGCTTTCAGCAATATTATCCAAGTCGCTGTGAAACTGTTCCTCTACTGTATCTATAAAGCCTTTAGCCTCGTTTTCGGCATAGTAGTTTATTACAGGAAGATTATAAGAATATCTTCTGTATGTATTATTTAAGGTTACCATAGAAAGTCTTAATCTGCTCCTTTCGTCTTAGCATTTCATCAAAACCGTTGATATATTCATATGGATATTTATAATTAAATATTCGTTCAAGGTGATTTACGCCAGGCTCACGAAGCTTAGAAACCCCACCTGCCCCACACGCAAGAATTGTATGGGTTTCGTCCATAACATATACATTATATAAGCCATCAAAACCATCTTTAGACCAACCTACATTTTCGAGATTACCCTCCATCCTGCTCTGACGATACAGATAATACGGGTGGTAACCAAATTGTGGAAGCTTTTCCTCACAATATTTCATCATAATAGCTGCCGGTGGCTCTGCACCCGTCTTAACCAATGCTCCGCCAAGCGTAAGGAAAGATGAACGCTTCATAGCAAGAGTATGAACAGTTATGCTTGCAGGTGAAAGGTCACACAAGGTATCAAGAGTATATTTAAAGGTTTCCGGAGTATCTTTTGGCAGTCCAGTTATTAAATCCATATTTATATGCTTAAAACCAATTTCTTCCGCAAGCTTATATGCCTCTAAGGTCTGTGTGGCGGTATGTCGTCTGCCAATAGCCTCAAGAACCTCATCATTCAAAGTCTGTGGATTTATGCTTATTCTATCACAGCCACCATCAAGAATTGCTTCAAGCTTTTCACGAGTTATAGTATCTGGTCTGCCTGCCTCTATCGTAAATTCTCGGCATTTTTTCATATCAAAAGAGGCATTTATTGCAGTAATAAGCTTTGTTAGCTGTTCAGCAGAAAAAGTTGTTGGGGTTCCTCCTCCTATATATACAGTTTCAAGTCTGAGATTTAGTTCTTTGGCTATTTCAGCTGTATATTTTATTTCCTGACATAGCAAATCAAGATATGGCTCAACAAGCTTTTTCGCTTTTTCTATCGACTGAGAAACAAATGAACAATAAGAGCATCTTGTCGGGCAAAACGGCACTGATATATAAAGGCTGAATGAATCAGGCTTTGAAAGTTCGAGAATTTTACGCTCATTTTTTTCTGTTGTTAGTGCAAGCTTTGTTTTCTGCTCAGTAACAAGCAGCTTTTCTCTGAAATATTTATCTGCACCATCTGTGCCAAGTTCTCTTACGAGGTTATGCAAAAGCTTTATTGGACGAACTCCTGTTAATATTCCCCAAGGAAGTCTTATGCCTGTATATTCGCTTAATATCTCAAAAAGCATAATGGCAGCCATTCTCTCACATTCTGAATATTCAGAATCGAACTCACCATCTATTTTTTTAGATAAAGTCTTTTCAAAATCTTCATCAGCAAAGCTTACAATTATATCAGAATCTTTTTCGTGCTTTATAAGTTCTATTGCGACAAAAGGCTTTTCACGATTTACATTTTTATCGCATTTTATGACATTCATTTTTTCATTATTAAAAAATGCACGAGTCAGATTTTCAATTTCATAATGAAAGGGGTTATTTATAATATAGATATTCATAACAGCAATCCTTAATTTAAAATTTTATTAATTTTATAATATCACACATATTTATTTTAATCAAGAAAAGCATAATACTCTTTGTATACAATCTCCACAACTTGACAAACAAAATATAAATCATATCAATTCGTTGCTTTTTAGACAATATGTAATTTATATACAATTTATTCTTAGTACAAAAATATAATTTTACATCAAAATCGTCTGAAAATGATAATTTGTCAATTTATATGTATAGACATATAGCCCTAAAAAGTGTTATAATTTAAATTAGCTAAGTCGAAAAATTATATTGGAGAGAATCTAATGACAAAAAATAAAGCTTTATATGAATTTATGGAATATCTGCCATTCTTAAAGGAACTCGTCAAGAGAGATTTCAAGATGAAATACTATAAATCATTTCTTGGTGTTCTCTGGACATTGCTTAATCCTTTGATTTTGGCAACTATTATGACAATTATCTTCTCTACACTTTTTAAAAGGTCTATTGAATACTATCCTATTTATAATATTTCAGGTCATCTTATACTGACTTTCTTCGTAACAGCAACAAAACAATCACTTTCTTCTGTATATCATCACGCAGGCGTTTTCAGAAAATTTAAAGTTCCACAATATATGTATTGTCTTTCTAATGTAACTATTGCCTTTATAACACTTCTGTTTTCTTCTGTTCCTATGCTTATATTGGCTTTAGTCTTAGGTATGCCATTACATTTTACAATGTTGCTTTTTCCTTTGCCTATTATACTTGCTTTTATCTTTACAATGGGCTGTTCGCTTATTCTCGCTGCATATGGCGTATTTTTCAGAGATTTAAGCCATCTCTATGGAATACTCACATATGCACTGAATTTCCTTACACCAATATTCTATCCAATTGAAATTATCCCTGTTGAATATCGTTTTGTATGGGACTTCAATCCCCTATATCTTTATATAAGAATTTTAAGAGAGGTTTTCATTTATAATACCATTCCAAATGAGAAAACCTTGCTTGTCGCTACCTGCTACGCTATATTAACCTTAGCTCTCGGCATACTTGTCTTTAAAGAAAAAAGAAGTAAATTCTATAACTACTTGTAATTTGGAGGTAATAAAATGGCTGAAACCTCAGTCAAGGTTGATAATGTTTATATGATGTTCAACCTAAGTAAAAATAAGCAAACAAGCCTGAAGGAATATGTCATAGATATGGTTAAAGGCAATCTTTTCTTTGACGAATTCTGGGCATTAGAGAATGTTTCGTTTGAGCTTAAAAGAGGTGAGTCTATGGGACTTGTCGGTGTTAATGGTTCCGGAAAGTCTACTCTGCTAAGACTTATTGCAGGAATTATGGAGCCTACATATGGCACCATATACACAAAAGGTACTATTGCACCTCTTATTGCTCTTGGTGGTGGTTTTGAACCTACACTTTCCGCAAGAGAAAATGTATATCTTAATGGAGCTATGCACGGTCACTCAACAGAATTTATGAGAAAGCGTTTTGATGATATTATAAGCTTTGCAGAACTTGAAGAATTTGTTGATGTTCCTATCAAAAACTTTTCCTCTGGTATGCTCGCAAGACTTGGCTTTTCTATTGCCACATCTGTTCACGCTGATATAGTTATTGCTGATGAGGTTCTCTCTGTTGGTGATGCAAGATTTAGAAAGAAATGTGAAACCAGAATTGCCAATCTCCTTAAAGAAGGTACAACTGTTCTATATGTTTCACATAATGTCAACTCTGTTGTAAAAATGTGTAAAAAAGCTCTTTGGCTTGAAAAAGGCAGGGTTATTCAGAATGGTAACGCTCGTGACGTATGTATTGCATATAAAAGATATATCGAAGAGCAAACTCGTTTAGCCAAAGAATCTCAAAAAATAAAAAATGAAAAAGCTTAAATTTTTATTTACTGCATCGAGGGCATCACATATTGAAAATTTCCATATGCCTGCAATAAACGCCTTGCGTCAAAATGGACATACAGTTGATACTGCAACCGAGGGCTATGTCAAAGAAAATTTGGTTGACCACTCTTATAACCTGATATTTCAAAAAAAAATTTATTCCCCGAGAAATATAGGGACAATAAACAAGCTTTCTAAAATTATAAAATCAAATTCATACGATGTAATAATCTCAAATACTACTCTTGCAGGAGTTATTACAAGACTTGCAATTCCAAAGCTCAAAAAGAAGCCTTATCATATATACATATGTCACGGCTACCTTTTTAATGATGATAATTCAAAAAAAGCAAAGCTTTATCGTAGCATAGAAAAATGCACTTCTTCAAAGATTGATTTATTGCTCACTATGAATAACGATGACCTTGAGATTGCCAAAAAATATGTTTTTTGTAAAAATATTCAGTATATAAATGGTATGGGAATAGATTCTAATAAATTTCCTGTTTTAAGTGCTGATGAGTGTAATTCTTTCCGTAAATCTCTTGGAATAAAAGAAAATGATTTTGTTTTCCTTTGTGTAGCTGAATTTTCCGAAAGAAAAAATCAACAGCTTATTATAAAAGCTTTTTCAGAATTATTAAAAACAAAGCCTGATTCAGTATTATTATTCGCTGGCAATGGTGAGCTTCTTGAAAATTGTAAGGCTCTCGCCGAATATTATGAAATCTCTCATAAAGTTCGCTTTTTAGGATATATCACAGATACAAATATATTATACCGCTCAGCTCAGGCGATTATCTCAGCAAGTCATATTGAAGGTTTACCTTTCAATATAATGGAAGCTCTTGAATGTGGTATTCCAGCTATTGTTTCAAAGATAAAAGGACATAAGGACTTGATAATTGATGGCTTTAACGGTATGCTTTTTGCTGATAATGACCAAATAGGCTTATCTGAAAAAATGTCAGAGCTTTCAAATTCAGAAATTTATAATAAAATCAAGAAAAATGTATTTCTCGAAAGTAAATATGAAGTTTCAGAGGCAACAGAAGTTCTTTTGCATTATTATCTTCAGCTTTCCGAAACAATTCCAACATATTCTGTTTAATGGAGGTTATTCCATGCAAACCAAAGTACACTCTATAAAAATATTGAGTATTATGCTCTTTGTTTTAATAACAATTTCTTTATTTCAATTTCCTGCAAATGCTGCATCTCAAGGTATTGTTCTCGATAAAAATGACATAAGCCTTGGAGTAGGAAATTCTTATCAGCTAAAATGGACGGTTATTCCATCTGATGATGACCAATCTGCAACCTTCTATTCTAAAAATACCAGCATTGCAAATGTTTCTGCTGGCGGTCTTATTATTGCTACCGGAAAAGGCTTAACTGAAATTGTTATAAAAAGTGGTGATGGTCTTAATTTCACTACCTGCAAAGTCAAAGTTACAGAAAATAAGGACACCGAAGTTATAAATCTTGCAGAAACAGAGCTTTATCTAAGAAAAGGCAGTTCGTCTTCAATTTTTTATAACTATAATAAAGATGAATATGTTTTTTCAAAGTCATCAAACTTTTCAAGTTCTGATGAAGAAATTGCCACTGTTGATGAAAACGGAACAATCAAAGCCATTGAAAACGGTTCTACTACAATAACTGCAACCTTCGGCAAAATCACATGCTTTTGCAAGGTTAATGTAGGCGAAGGAACAAAATATATTTCGGGCAGAAAGGTTAGTGGAACACTTCTCAATGCCTCTAATAAGCTATATAAAAACACAACCATTGCAATCTCATATACAAAAAACAAAAAAATATATTATGCGACAGTTAAAACAGATTCCTATGGCAAATTTACTTTCAAAGGAATAAAGGACGGCACCTATAATTTTGCATATTATGATGCTTCCAATAGAAAGGTTATTCACAGCAACAATATCAAAGTAAGTGGAAAAGACATAAAATATACTGCTATCCTCAATAAAGGAACTATGCTTGCAGTTCAGGGCGAAATCAAATCAGAAGAAAATACCACTCCAAAGACTGTAAGCCTTTCTAATGAATATCTTTCTATGAATATTGGTGACATAAAGGAGCTTAATATTATAACTACTCCTCGTGATGCTGATATTACCAAACTCAAAGTTACAAGCTCAGATAAATCTGTTGTAGATATTAATGATAAAGGCGAGCTTGTAGCCATAAAAAGTGGTTATGCTGACATTACCTATAAAACTCTCGATGGAAAAAGTACGGCTGTATGCAAAGTAAATGTACTTGAAACAGAGTCTACTGAATATAGTCTGATTTATATTGCATTAATCTTTTTAGTAATTTTAATTATATTTTTCTGTTTCCTTAAAACTTATAAGAAATTTATGATTCAAAAAAAGCTTCGTGAAGATATGTACGATTAATTTTCCAAAGAAAAATAGCAAGATATTGGAAGTGAGATAATGATAAAACAGAATCAGCGAAAATTTAACGCTATACATATTCTTGTAGATGCTTTATCTGCTGTTATCAGTATCGTTATTTCTTTCTTGATATCAGACAGTATTCATAAGATTGACTTTAATAGCACGAAGATTAAGAGTGACAGCTTTATTTTAATTATACTTTCACTTGGAATAGTTTTGCTTCATCTTATGTTCTATGCCCTATACGACCTTTATCGCTCATACAGAACAACTCGCTTGAGATATGAAGCCATGAACATAATTAAAGCAAACATTACCGCTTTCTTTATTCTTGAACTAACTCTGCTCATAACAGAATCAATATATCAGCTTCAGCTTTTCTTGATAATTTTCTTTGTGGCAGATACTTTTATAATAATTGCATATAGGTTTTTTCTAAGACGGATATTGCGTTATTTGAGAAGTAAAGGATATAACAAAAAATATATTGTTATAATCGGTATAAATGCTTGTACTGAAAAATTCATAGAAAATATCAAACGAAATCCAGACCTCGGCTATGAGATTGCAGGATATTTCAATGATAAGCCAGTCAATACTATAAATAAGCCATTTCTTGGTTCTTTCAAAGCTTTGGCAAGATATTTTGAGGTAAATACCATTGATGAAGCTGTACTTATGACAAGTGACAGCAATGAAAAGATTCTTATTATGATTTATAATATCTGTGAACGCTTTGGAATTAAAACATCAATTATTCCAAATATATTCGGCTCATTTTCTTCAAGAATATATGTCAGTAAATTTGGTTCTTTGCCAGTAATGAGCCTAAGAAATGTTCCACTCGATAATAAATTAAATGCCTTTATAAAGCGTTTGAGTGATATTGTTATTTCAATTATAGGTATTATAGTAAGCTCTCCTCTTATGATTGGTGTAGCAATAGCTATAAAAGCCACATCAAAAGGTAAGATAATCTTTAAGCAAGAGCGTATTGGCTATAATAGAAAAAGATTTACTATGTATAAATTTCGTTCTATGAAAGAAAATTCTGAAATCTTAGATAAGATGACAGCAAAAGATGATGAACGCTGTACAAAAGTCGGAAAATTCATAAGACGCTTTAGTATTGATGAGCTTCCACAGCTTTTTAATGTGCTTATTGGCAATATGAGTCTTGTAGGCCCAAGACCTGAAACACCGTTTTTCGTTAGCAAATTTCAAAAATCCATTCCTCAATATATGCTGAAACACTATGTAAAGCCTGGCATGACGGGTTGGGCACAGGTAAATGACCTTAGGGGTGGAGATACCTCTATTGAGGAAAGAATTAAGTATGATATGTATTACATAGAAAATTGGACATTTATGTTTGATATAAAGATTCTATTTATGACCTTAACAAAAGGTATTTTCTCAAAAAATGGATTTTAACTTGGAGGAACAATATGCTGATTTACCACTTAAACAACCTACTTATCTTAGTTTGGGCAGCGATATTCTGCTTTCATAAGCCATCTAAAAATAAAAATATGATATTTCTATTTTTGTCTTTTGGTCAACTTTATTTACTGACAATTTTTAGATTTCTCATTGGCTATGACTATGTTATGTATGCTAAAGCCTTTATGGACCTGCAAACACAGGATTTTTGGAATTTCACCTACTATGACTGGGAATATGGTTTCGTTTTTATAACAAAGATTTTAGGAATGATTCTTCCAAGCTACACATCATATTTTGCAGTAATTGCAATCTTCACTCTGATTCCTGTTGCAATATTTATTTATCGCAATACAGAAAAAGTTTGGATTGGAACATTTATGTATATAAACTTCTTCCTTTTCTTTATGCAGATGAACTTCATTCGTCAGGCTTTTGCAGTTTCTATCACATTATTTGCATGGCAATTCATAAGAAAAAAGAAATTCTTCTGGTTCATTTTAGTAATTCTTTTTGCTTCATTGTTACATTCAACTGTACTTGTAATGATTCCTTTCTACTTCCTCGCAAAAATGCGTCCTACGGGAAAGCAGGTTATATTTTACGGCTATGCACTCACAATCTTCTACTTCTCATCAACAGGAATACTAAACCTTATTACAAAGATTTTCCATCAGGAATATAATAATACCCAATTTATTACAGAAGGCATTTCGCTGATTTATGCCGTAGTACCAATTATTATTTTGTTATTCACCATGCTCAATGCAGAGAAAATGCTAAAAATAAATCCCGATAATCGCTATGTTATAAGTATGGTTTTCGCAGGAACATTCTTTATGATAATAATGGCACGACATTCTATTTTGGAGCGTTTCTCATATTACTTCTTTATTTATATTGTATTGCTTGTTCCTGAGCTTATTTCATCTGTTGAAAAATATGGCTTTGGTCGTGTTAAAAATAATGTTATGCTACCAAATGAAACACCTATAGAAGATGTTAAAAGATTCAAAGATCAATCTATCATACTCACAATAGTGATTTTAGTTCTATCTTACGCTATGTTTACTTATGGTATGTTCGAAAATGCACACGGAGTAGTACCATATACATCTTGGATATTTTAATTATAATTACTATAAAACTCTACAATATAATCACCTTTTATTGCTAATTTTTTAGTTTTCCCATTATTGACAATATTGTAACTTGATGATATAATTCTATTGTACTGTAAATAGTATAATAAATGATGTTAGGAGGAACCCGAAGATGAAAAAGAAGATTCTTGCAGCTCTTGCAACAGCAAGTGTAGCAGTAAGCTCTATTGCAGCAAGTGTTTCAGCAGCAACCCTTGGTGATAGTACTTCTGTTAAACCAAGTGATGTTTCTAATATCACAAGCAATGGTAAAGTCCCTACAACAGGTGATGCTTCTACAACTCTTCTTCTCGTTGCTGGTGCAGTAGCAGTAGTTGCTCTTACAACAATCATTGTTGCTGTAAAGTCAAAGAAAACTGCAAAATAATCCTTACCTAAGTCGAAAATTCAATTGTGTTTTCGAAACAGCAGGCCATTTACTCGGTCTGCTGTTTGTCATTTATAGATAAAAACTATTGCCAAGTCTCTTAAAATATATTATAATAGAAGTAATATATTTCTATGGGTGATGATAGTTTGAGTAGTAAGCTTGCTATATATATTTCTTGTTCTGCAACTAATGACAAACCTACCTTTCCGTTTCTTTATAATATATATGCAGGTGCAGCATTAAATAATAATACTATTGATTCGGATACTCTCAAAGATAATATAGGCGATAATATTTCTGAAAAAAATCCCTATTATTGTGAGCTTACAGTTCATTATTATGCTTGGAAAAACACTAATGCAGATTATCTCGGCTTTTTTCATAGCAGAAGATATATTTCATTCAATCGACAAAATTTAGTTGATAAAAGCTATTCCAAAAGAAAATTGCCAAAACCATATATAGTTAAGGATTTTCCGACAAAGGAACTTCTTGAGAAAAATGGATATGATAAGGAGAACATTATATCACTTCTTAAAATTTATCCTATTATAGGAGTTATTCCCGAAAAAATGCCCGAAACTACATATGAGCATCTAATCCGCACACAAAAAAATGGAAAAACAGAATTTAAGTTAATTGAAGAAAAATTGAAATTGAACTATCCTGAGTTTTTGTCCGCGTTTAATGAATATATGTCGAGCAGATACTTATATTTTTGTAATATGTATGTTATGCATAGAGATATTTTTGATAAATATTGCAGTTGGCTTTTTGATATTCTTGAATATGTTGACGCAAATATGCCACAGCGTATTGAACGAGATGATGGCATGATGGCTGAAAGGCTTTTTGGCGTATTTATGACATATATCAAAAAAGAAGGCTCTATAAACTGGGCCGAATTGCCAAGAATTCATTTTGCTAAAGTTGGCGGCACAACCAAAAATTTCTCGTGTAATAAGCTTGGAAATTTGATTTTCCCTCCGGGGTCTTTCAGACGAAATATATTAAGAAAAATAGTGAAAGGTTGATTAAAATGTACGATTATCTAATTGTTGGTTCAGGTCTTTACGGTGCGATGTTCGCATATGAGGCGAAAAAGAGAGGAAAAAAGTGCCTTGTTATTGATAAGAGAAATCATATCGGCGGTAATATCTACTGCGAAAATATCGAGGGTATCAATGTTCATAAATATGGTGCCCATATTTTTCATACAAGTGACAAGAAGATTTGGAATTATATTAATACATTCGCAGAATTCAATAACTATATTAACTCCCCTGTTGCTATTTATAAGGACGAACTTTATAATCTCCCATTCAATATGAATACATTCTCTAAGCTTTGGGGTATTAAGACACCTGCTGAGGCTAAGAAAATTATTGCTGACCAGATTGCCGACCTCAACATTACAGAGCCTAAAAACCTTGAAGAACAGGCTCTCTCACTTGTAGGTAAAGATGTTTATCAAAAGCTTATCAAGGGCTACACAGAAAAGCAATGGGAGCGTGACTGCAAAGACCTTCCTGCATTTATCATTAAGCGTCTTCCACTCCGCTTTACATTCGATAACAACTACTTCAATGACCGCTATCAGGGTATTCCTATTGGTGGTTATACAAAGATTATCGAAAAAATGCTTGATGGCATTGATGTTCTTACTGACACAGACTATTTTGAATGGATTAAGGATAGCAATAATGCAGCAAGTATCAAGAAAACGCTCTTTACAGGACCTATCGACCAATTCTATAACTATTGCTATGGTGTTCTCGAATATCGTTCTGTTCGCTTTGAAACAGAAGTTCTTGATACAGATAACTATCAGGGTAACGCTGTGGTAAACTACACAGACAGAGAAGTTCCATACACAAGAATTATCGAGCATAAGCATTTTGAATTTGGCAAACAGCCTAAGACTGTCATTTCTCGTGAATATTCTTCCGAGTGGAAGCTTGGTGATGAGCCATACTACACAATCAATGATGATAAGAATAACTCACTTTTCGCTAAATATAGAGAACTTGCTGATAAGGAAGAAAATGTTATTTTTGGTGGTCGTCTTGGTAACTATAAGTATTACGATATGGATAAGGTTATCGCTGCTGTATTCGAGGCTATTGCTAAAGAATTTGGTGAATAAGATATAGATTTCTAATAGATTTTCCATAGGGAATCCGTCTGGATTCCCTATCATTTTACAAAAGGAGTATTGCAAAATGTTGCTATTTGAGCTATCTTTTCCTATACTTGTTGATGAAAGCAAGCTTTATTTCGATGGTATTGGCACAAGCTATAATAATTCTCTTAATATTAAAGGTGGCACTTCTTGTAGCTTGTGCAGCTACTTTAATAGCTTTTCCGCTGGCAAATATAAAAAATATACTCTTGCTCAAAATATCACCTTTAATATTAAAATTCAAGGCTTTGCCGAAATTTTTATAAAGCGTGAAAATGGCAACATTATTACTTCAAGACTTATAGAAAATAGCAAGCCTGAAGCCCTTGCAATAACTTTTTCAATTATAGATGCCAAGGATGGAGAAATTTTCTATCCTGAAATATCAGCAAAAAGTGATTGTCAGATTTTTGGTGGCTCTTATGAAACAAAAGTAAGCCCTCAAAGAGATATTCTGCTTGGTGCGTCATTCTGCACATATAAGCGTGAAAAGTATATCATTTCAAATATGGAGCGTCTGCGTGACTTTGGCTTGAAATACTCTATCCCACTAAAGGTTTTTGTTGTGGATAATGGTTCTACACTACCTGAAACACTTTCTGACAACACAATTACAATTATACATAATCCAAACTGCGGTGGTAGTGGTGGCTTTGCAAGAGGTTTGCTTGAGGGTGTTAATTTTGGCTGTTCGCATATCATTTTTCTTGATGATGACATAAGCCTCGATACAAATGTTATTCTCAAAACCTATTCCCTACTAAAAATTCTAAAGCCTGAATATTATGATAGCTTTATCGGTGGTACAATGCTTCATTCTGAGATTCCATATTTACAGCACGAATGTGGCGCTTTATGGGACGGCTTTTATCTTTCGCCTATCGGACACGAAGTAGATTTGCGTAAAAAAGAAAGTGTTATCGCAAACGAAAAACTCCAAAAAGCAGATTATCAAGCTTGGTGGTATTGTTGCTTTCCAACTTCATTTGGAGAAAAATTCGGCTATCCTATGCCCTATTTCATCAAAAGCGATGATGTAGAGTATGGTATTCGCTGTCAAAAACCTATCATAACTATGAACGGCATTGCTGTCTGGCACGATGGCTTTGATGGAAAGTATGCTGGACATTTTGAATACTACATAAAAAGAAATGAACTTATAAATACTGCTCTCCACAACAAAAATACAGGCATAATTACAAATATCCGCAAATTATTTGCATCAACTGCAAGACTTATATTATTACAAAGATATTTTCTTGCAGAATTAGTGGTCAAAGCATATGATGATTTTATGGAAGGCCCTGAAAAACTTCTCAGCATAGATATTGCAGAATATAATACTTATCTTTCCTCGCTTGCTAAACCTGCAAATGATAAAAGCATTATCGGCAATGCGAAAATTATTTCAAAGCCTAAAATAGTAAATTCTGCACTATATTATCCAAGCTTCGGAGGAAATATTTTTCCATCAAAGAATATTTGCATAGAACTTCCTTTGACAGATATTGAAATCAGAAAGACCTTTCGTGCAAGATACATTGCACATACTAAAGCAGATGGTTCGACTGCATTTGTAACAAAACTCAAGAAACGAAAGCTTTTCTGGGTTGTTGGAAAGACTATTCGTATGTTTTTCAAATTTCTTACAAAGTATAAAAAGGTTCGTGCAGATTATATACACAATCAAGAAAAACTAACTTCAAAACAATACTGGCAAAATTACTTCTCAAAATAAGCAAAAATAGCTAATCTCCTTTATCAGAAGATTAGCTATTTTATTTATGATTTATTATTTAATTCCAAGATAGTTAAGCCAGAATTCATAAGATGTATATTCATCTTTCTTCTTTCTGAACTCTTCCTCAACTTTCTTATGATTTCTCTTATAATTTCTTATAGTCTTTTTATAGTGCTTATGAAGTTCAAGATATTTCTTTCTTGAAAGCACACGCATAGCACCAGTATTTTCATATGGATTAACAGCAAGGAGAACCTTTCTCTTATACTGTTTTTTCGGGCAGTTAAACCAATCGTAAGCGATTACGCCAACATCATCAGTAAGCATAAACTTTGGATATAAATGTCCGTTTACAGTAATTTTATAGAATACCTTCTGCCAGAAACCAAGCTCCTCATACTTATAAAGGTCATCAAGATTAACCTCAATATCAGGATAATTTTCCTCTATTGGTACAAGCTTTTCGTTCATTGCACCATGTTCTTTCATAATTCGTTCGCCCTCAGGCTTAAAGAGGAAATCTGGGCCTTTCATAAAGTCATCAATAGACTCAAGCAAAAGCTCACAGCTATTGTAATTAAATCTGCGGATTTCAACCTTATAGAAGTCTGTAATTCTCTTAACGAAGTCTATATCTTGGCATACACCACTAAATGCTTGGAAAATAAGACTGTTCCTATGAACCTGATAAAGCTCCATAGCAGCATTATACTTTGTAACAAAGCCCATATGCCAAATGCAGATACCATTCAAAGTGATAAACTTTGCATCATTCCTAAGGCTATACTCAACATCATCACCACGAATAAAGAGTGGTAATGGAAGCTTATTTGCTTCAATATAGGTTGTAGGAATACAGCAGTACCACCAGCCTGCATAATGGTCATCAAACTTATCATAGTTTTCTTCGTTTTTAACAACAGAATCCCATTTCTGAAGCTCGAATGAAGGCTTCTGAGGACCATATGAACCGTCCTTATGTACATAACCAACATCTTCATGCTGAACATTCATCTTTTCATAGTAGAGCATAGCACCACTAACGAATCTATCTTGATATTCGTCTTTGACAACTCTAAGCAGATAGAATGTACGCTTTAAGCTTTCTGCAACGATAATAACATCATCATCCATAAGCAAAACATGAGTAGGCTTTTTCTTGCCACGCAAAGCCTCAATCATACCTCTTGCATATCCACCTGAACCACCAACATTCTGGTTCGGGAAAACATGCATCTTGCTGCCGTTGAAATCATCAGGATTAAGTGTTCTGCCGTTATCTACTATATTAACATAGAAATGGTCTGAGCATTCATCATCACAATAGAGAATTTCATTCTTGAGCATTTCTGCGTTTTTAGTAATAAATTCTTCTTTCTTAAATGTAGTTGTAGCAATAGCTATATCTACATTACGCACTTGCTCCTCATCAATCTCTGTAGCATAGTAGCCAGAATAGATTTCACACTCTGAAAGTGAAGAAATCTGAAAAGAAATAACCGAACTTTTTTCTTGCTCAAAGTTAATAACAAGCTCTGTTGGTTCTGGGAAGTTATAATGCTTATCTTCGGAAATTTCCTTTTCTATAACATTGTTTCTGATATAATGACCGAAAGTGTTTACAAAAAAGTGTCCTTTAATTTTAAGATGAAGTGATACATTAGTTATATTGGTAAAATGCTTCCATTTTTTAATAGAAAATGAATTAAAGTAAGTAAAAAATTCAACAAAACGATATTGAGGAAGCATATAGCCACCCAATTCGTCATTATAAAACAATCTATCTCCACGATATTGAAGCCACCAATGCTCATTGAGATATTTGTTAGTAGGAAATACTAAATTTTGAAGCTTTAGCGTAACAAGACCCATAGATTTAAACTCTCCTAAAACATAAAAATTATTTAGTTATAAAGTGCTTTAAAGCAGTTCACAAAGCAAAACTACATTTTTTCATACATATATAATCATACCTCCTTAAAGTCTAATTGTCAACAACTTTCTTACAATACCGATATAATACTACAAATCACACACTTTTTATATGTAATAATTAGTACTTATTAACCAAGTGGTGACATAAGTTCATCATATTTATTTGAAAGGATTTCTGCAAAAAGAAAATCACCCATCTTATAAGCTGCAAAAGATGCCTTATTATATAAGCTTCCGTGCATTTTTTCTATAATTTGTTTGAGAATTGGCTCAGACCATTCCCACAAATCTTCTGCTAAATCCTCAGTATGTAAAATAATATCCATACACTGCTCAAGAGCATTTCTGCCTATTCCAGTATTATACCACTCATCAATAGAGTGAAGTCTTGGAATAAGCATATCTAAAACCTTTGACGCCTCATCATACTGCTTATTTTTATTATAGATTATAAGAAGCTCGAGCATACGGTTGCAAATTGCATAATTATTACCAGTCATAGCCTCCATATTTAAGAGCATTTTTGCACAATAAATTTCATTATCAACATCGCCAATATTCTTAAAATTTCTCATACAGAAATACATCTTTGCTTCATCGCATATATCATTTGAATATGTATATTCAACAAGCAATTTTTTGGCAAGTTCTTTTTCATCAAGTTCTACTAAAAGCTCAACAGCTTCTTCAAGGCTATAACTCTCAAGCTTTGGTGAAACATATTTGCTATTATATCCACCATAGCAATCGAAGTTAGCTTGCTTTGCCCTCTCAAAAAGCACCTCTCTATCTGGAACATCATATTTATTCATCAATTCAGTAAGAATTTCAAGACTTCTTCCTATTCCTTGAAAGCTATTGCTTTCTCTATCAAACAATTCCTCGTTAAATAGCTTTAAAATCAAGCCATCAATTCTAAAATGTTCCTCATATTTATGAGTATATAAAATGGCATATGATAATCTCAATCTATTTTTATAATTTGCATCATTTGTGCCATATTCTTTTGTATAGATTTCTTTGTAGCAATACTGCTCTATATTTCCATCTAACGCTAAAGCTAATTCTTCATCATACTTTTCAAAAAGTTCTTTTAATAGCTTTTTGTAGTCTGTCATTTTGCACCTCATCAAGAATGAATTATCATAAACCTTCTAATTTCTCTTGCGGCATTGTTACCGTCATTCAAGCCCCATTCATAGACCGTTTTCAGCTTATCTCTGTTTCTTGTATATCTGCCAACAGGCATAGGCTCTGGTGGCTGAATAACAATAGCCTTTCCCTGTTCTTGCATTTGATAGCAAAGCTCTTTTTGTCTATTATATACGGCTGGTCTTACCAACATAGTTTCTACAAAATTAGGATAATCTTTAAATTTCTTTCTCAATATAGGCTCGGGGAAATCTGGTTTAGGTGGTTTTCTGTAATATTTATCCTGTGTCAAAACGATAATATTATATTCGTGGCCGTCCGAAATAGCCTTTTCAATCAAAATAGGGTCGCCTATACCGCCATCAAGAAGCTTATAATCTCTGAAATTCACAATCGGCGATACAAGTGGCAAAGATGATGATGCTTTTACAGGTATAAAATCCTCGTCTAAATCTTGCTTAGTAAAATACAGAGGTTTACCTGTGATACAATCCGTTGTACCTATTGTAAGCCTTGTGTGGCTCTTAAAAAATTCATAATAATCAAATGGTATCAGCTCTCTTGAAAGCTCATTAAATATAAAATCCAGGCCGAAAAATGAACCCGTTTTTAAGTATGAATTAATGCTAAGATACCTCGGGTCACGAATATATTCATCAAATATTTTATAATTTCTGCCACGCTGCTTAGAAATATAACTAAGTGAATTACAAGCACCAGCCGAAACTCCATAAACATCATTAACAAATATTTTATTATCAATCAAGGCATCAAGCACTCCTGCAGTATAAACTCCACGAGTACCTCCGCCCTCAAGTATCAAACCAACTGACATAATTCCACCACCTTATAGTAATAATTTTATTATATCCTTATTTTTGAAAAAAATCCATATATTTCATAAAAAGTATTTAGACAATTTTATATCAAATTAAAGTCTGGAACATACTCCTCACTTGCAGATGAAAGTTCCTGCAAAAAGCCATCAAGCTCTGTGGTATCAAGATAATCAAGCACTCTCTGATACTCTTTTTCTGTAAGCCTTCTGTTTATTTCTGGATATTTTTCTGCATTTCCAAGCGGCGTATATTGTGCCATAAGACTCAGCAAAATCTTGTCTGAAAATTGGTCGAGTATATCAAGCACATCGAAAGAATTTTCGATATTATTCGGCAGAATCAAGTGTCGAACGATAACTCCACTCTGCATAATACCCTTATCATCAAATTTTGCCTCTCCGCTTTGACGAATCATTTCTTTAAGCGAAGCAAGAGCATTTTCCAAATAATTTGGTGCATTGGAATATTTTTTCGCAAGAGTATTACTTGCATACTTAAAATCTGGCATATAAATATCGACTATACCCTCAAATTTACGGATTGTTTCAGCACTTTCATAACCACCAGTATTAAATACAATCGGCACAGATGGACGATATTCCTTAAACACATCAAGCAAAAATTCCGCATACGGTGTCGGGCTAACAAGATTTATATTATTAACCCCCTGTTCTATCAATTCTTCACAAGCTTTTATAAAATCTTTTTTTGTAAAAATTTTACCAATAGGTTCCCTACTTATTTTGCTGTTCTGACAAAACACGCAACCAAGCACACAGCTTGAAAAGAATATTGTTCCTGAGCCATTTTCTCCACTTATACAAGGTTCTTCCCAAAAATGTGGAGCTATTCTTGCTATTTTAGGAAGTGTTCCAGCGTGACAAAAGCCTTTTCCGCCATTTTCATCTCGATAAGCTGAACATTTTCTTGGACAAATAGCACAAGCCTCTATAACACTCACAACTATTCTCCTCCCTTTATCCTCATAATCAAATTTTCGAGTGATATTTTGAATTTCTCGTTCTGCTCTGCAGTTCTTTTTGTTGGTCCTTTCAGTCTACCGCCAGCCCGCCTTATCTTTTGCGCCTGATAGCGTGATTGCAAAAGTGAATCTATATTTGTTTCATCGTATATAAGTCCATTTTGATTAAGTGCAAAAGCCTTTTTCGATAAACACATTGCTGCAAGTCCATAATCCTGTGTTACACATATATCTTCCTTAGAAAGCATATTTACCAAATAAAAATCTGCACTATCTCTGCCCTTTGAAACTGTAATCGTTTTTGCATCATCTCGCTCTATAGAATGAGCAGTATCGCAGATTATAATACACTCTAAGCCATAGTTTTTAGCCATAGAGATAGTCAAATCTATAACAGGACAGCCATCACCATCAATAAAAATCTTCATAATTATATCTCTTTTATTTCAAACTATTTTTATTTGCCTTTATATGTAGCAAAAGCATTATTATAAAACCTGAAATCAGCACTGAATAGAACCATAGCTCACTATTCCCGCTAATGTGATATGCAAATAAAGCAAAGGCAAAGCCCCAACAATAAGAAAGTAATATTGCAATCGCCCAGAAGCCTATCTGCGTATGCTGTATTAAAAATAACACAAGGCACAAAACCGCCGATGCTACAAGGCAATATGCAGGGTGAATTGCTAAAGCCGAATAACAAAAATATCCACAGGCAGCAGAAATCAACAAACTATCAAAAAGTATAATATTTCCGACAAAAAGACCGAGAATCGTTGACAAAAGAGGCAAGCCTAAAACTGCTACAAGCTTGATAAAGTCTAATTGCAACAAAATTCCCCCTTTTGATATTAAAGAAAATCCCACGAAACGACTAAGCGTCCGTGGGAATTCCTTAAGCAGTTAATATTTATAAGCGGTATTACTTACCGTAGTAAGCCTTAAGATACATTTCCTTAATCTCGCTCATAAGTGGGTATCTTGGGTTAGCACCTGTGCACTGGTCATCAAATGCGTCCTCAACCATCTTATCGAGGTTATCAAGGAAGTACTTCTCGTCTACGCCGTAATCAGCGATTGTCTTCTTAATACCAACTCTTGCCTTGAGTTCTTCGATAGCGTCGATGAACTTCTCGAATGTTTCTTCATTTGTCTTACCGAAGATACCGCAGAAGTTAGCACACTCAACATATCTCTCAAGAGCGTGTGGATACTGATACTGTGAGAATGTACCCATCTTTGCAGGTACTGGGTCAGCGTTGAAACGCATAACAGATGTGATAAGGATAGCATTAGCAACACCATGTGGGAGGTGATGATAAGCACCAAGCTTATGTGCGAGTGAATGGCAAACACCGAGGAATGCGTTAGCGAATGCCATACCAGCCATGCAAGATGCGTCTGCCATCTTCTCGCGAGCATATGGGTCGTTTGCACCGTTCTCATATGCTGATGGGAGATATGTGAAGATGTTCTTCATTGCTTTAAGAGCAAGACCATCTGTGTAATCTGTTGCCATGATTGAAGCATAAGCCTCGAGAGCATGAGTAAGAGCATCGATACCAGATGCACTTGTAAGACCCTTTGGCTGGTTCATCATGTTGTCAGCATCAATGATTGACATATTTGGAAGAAGCTGATAGTCAGCAAGAGGATACTTTTGACCTGTCTTTTCGTCTGTGATAACAGCGAAAGGAGTAACCTCAGAACCTGTTCCTGAAGATGTTGGGATAGCTACGAAATAAGCCTTCTCGCCCATTGTTGGGAATGTATAGATTCTCTTTCTGATATCCATAAATCTCATAGCCATATCCTGGAAGTTTGCTTCTGGATGTTCATAAAGAACCCACATAATCTTACCAGCGTCCATAGCAGAACCACCGCCAAGAGCGATTATGACATCAGGCTCAAACATTCTCATAGCTGCTGCGCCTTCCTCTGCAGAAGCGAGTGTTGGGTCTGGCTGAACATGATAGAAACAAGTGTGCTGAATACCCATTTGGTCGAGTTTCTCTTCGATTGGCTTTACATAACCATTCTTATAAAGGAAGGAGTCAGTAACGATGAATGCCTTCTTCTTGTGCATAATTGTGCCAAGCTCGTCAAGGGCAACTGGCATACAGCCTTTCTTAAAGTAAACCTTTTGAGGTGCTCTGAACCACAACATATTTTCTCTCCTCTCAGCAACTGTTTTGATGTTAATAAGATGCTTAACACCAACATTCTCAGAAACAGAGTTACCGCCCCATGAGCCGCAGCCAAGTGTAAGAGATGGTGCCATCTTGAAGTTATAAAGGTCACCGATACCGCCGTGTGAAGATGGAGTATTGATAACAATACGGCAAGTCTTCATTGCGTGGTAATGCTTCTCAATCTTTTCCTTCTGAGCTGGGTGAATGTAGAGAGAAGATGTATGACCGTAACCGCCGTCAGCAACAAGCTGTGCAGCCTTTGCAAGAGCGTCATCAAAGTTCTCAGCCTTATACATAGCAAGAACTGGAGAAAGCTTCTCGTGAGCAAACTCTTCGCTGATGTCTACGGATTCAACCTCACCGATAAGAATCTTTGTATTTTCTGGAACATCAACACCTGCGAGCTTAGCGATTGTGTAAGCCTTCTGACCAACAATCTTAGCGTTAAGAGCACCGTTGATGATGATTGTCTTTCTAACCTTGTCGAGCTCGTCGCCCTTGAGGAAGTAGCAGCCTCTGTCTGCGAACTCCTTCTTAACAGCGTCATAAACGCCCTTAAGAACAGTTACGCTCTGCTCAGAAGCACAAATCATACCATTATCAAATGTCTTTGAATGAATAATAGAGTTAACAGCAAGCTTAATGTCAGCTGTATCGTCGATGATAACAGGTGTATTACCAGCACCAACGCCGAGAGCAGGCTTACCTGAAGAATAAGCAGCCTTAACCATACCAGGACCACCTGTTGCGAGGATTGTGTCAGCCTCTCTCATAAGCTCGTTTGTAAGCTCGAGTGATGGAACATCAATCCAGCCGATGATGCCTTCTGGAGCACCAGCAGCAACAGCAGCATCAAGAACTACCTTTGCAGCAGCAATAGTAGAATTCTTTGCACGAGGGTGTGGGCTGATAAGGATTGCATTTCTTGTCTTTAAGCAGATAAGTGACTTAAAGATAGCAGTAGAAGTTGGGTTTGTTGTTGGGATAACAGCACCGATAAGACCGATTGGCTCTGCAATCTTCTTAATGCCATATGCTGTGTCCTCTTCGATAACACCACAAGTCTTTGTGTTCTTGTAATAGTTGTAGATATATTCGGATGCGTAGTGATTCTTAATAACCTTATCCTCTACAACACCCATGCCTGTTTCAGCAACAGCGAGCTTTGCAAGAGGGATACGCTGCTTATTAGCAGCATCAGCAGCAGCAAAAAAGATTTTGTCAACCTGCTCCTGAGTGTAATTAGCAAAAATTCTTTGAGCCTCTCTCATTGCAGCAATCTTAGCCTGAAGAGCTTCGATGTTGTCAATAATTGTTTCAGTTGCAGTATTTTCTGCTGCAACCTCTTGGATTTTCTCCTTAGCCATGGTAAGTCCTCCTATTATTATAAATATAATCTGCTTTGTAATTGTTTCGCTTACAAGAATGATTATAAGACATTGTTAAAAAAATGTCAATAAGCATTTTTATGTAATTTTCGCTAAGAAAATCGAATTTAAACAAGGTGCAAAAAAGTAGATGCTTTGTCCGCTGAATTTTGTCTTATAAAGTTCAATCATAATTTTATTTTCTGTTATATTTGCATAATTTTAGCTTGTCAAAAAATTAGCAATTTCATTTTTCCGCTATTTTAAGCCTTTTTGTTAATATTTATTTGTAAAAAAAGTAGAAAATAGCATTTTTATAAAAGAATCCGTTTTTATTTTTTGTAATACTAATAAGCTGAGAAAATAAGGCGTATATTGTCGAAAAATTCTTTTCTGACAATATACGCCTTATCAAAAATCAACTTTAAAAAGTAATCATATTGTGTTATTTGCATAAAAGGAATCCGTTTTTATTTACAACTATTTTACAGTACTGTTCATTTCTGCTTTAATAATCTCTGTTGCTCCAAGTGCATAAACAGTATTGTCATTAGCCATAGCAATCTTTTTTAGAGTCTGCTCACACTTCTTTTGGGCAGTAAGCTTGCCACTCTCTTTATCATAGAGATAAATTGTATCACCAGATGAAACTGCTACGGCTTTATCTGCATTAGAAATTGATTCAACCTTAATATCTGTCGAAATAGTTGCAGTTGTCTTGCCCTCTGGAGAAATTGTCACAATTTCACAATCTCTGCCATCTGGATACTTTGCAAGTGACAATGCTATCCCCTTTTCATTTGAAACCTCATAATTTGTAATCGTTTTAGAATCATAGCTTATAAGATTTTTCTTATTATTCTCTATATCAAAGAAGTAGCTTTCATTCTTGCCGATTGCGGCTGCATTTCCGTTATCAAAGAATTTTACATCATAAATACTATTATCCTTGAGTTCATACTTTGCTATATAAGCATCTTGGCTGAAATCGAGTATATAAACTGAGCTCACAAGAGAACCCTTCTGTGCGGAAATACCCGAAACAATAGCACGAGTTCCATCAGAATTTATTGAAATATTATTTATATAATAATCTGCAAAGGAATAGGCATATTTTTCCTTATTATCCTTGCTATATACAGTAAGCTTTGCGAGATAGTCATCAGATTGAGTAACCGCAGCAAACACACCGCTTGTTGAAATATCAGCACAGAAAATCTTATTTTTAAGCGAAAGATTATATAATTCATCGCTATGACTAAGAATCCTTAATCCTGTTCCGCCAACATTAAAAACCATAGAATAATCACGGCTTGTCCTTAATATAGGCTTTGCAAAAGCATTTCCAAGATTTTGTCGCTGACCAGCATTATCATTCAAAAGCACAATGCTTGTATCACTTACATATATAGGGGTTTTTTCATCCATAAGGGCAAAGTTTCCGTCTGTAACTTCATTCCCATTTATGCTTGAAGGGTATCCATCACCCTGAGATATACCTAACAAATCATACTGAATAAATCTTGAAACATTATCTGGAGAAAGATTTTCCCAGTTAAGTATGACAAGAAGCAAAATTACACACGCAAAAATTATCAGCAATACCTTTAAAAGCTTTTTTATAAGTTCTGGTTGAATAGGTGTAGGCTCATCATACTTATCAATAGGCACATCTTCATAGCTTACAACTCGTCTATCTGCGGCATTTTTTTCTTTAGCGGCAGCATGTCTTTCACCTCTTGCAGAGCGTTTAGGTTGCCTTTTTTTTTCGCTTTCATCATTGAATCTATTGTTTTTTTCCGCCATCTATATCTAAATCCTTTCGACAATTCGATAAAAAAATCCAATATATTCTCTATTATACATTCATTCCCTAAGAAATTCAAGTCTGCTATATAATGGTGTTATAAGTTATCAAATAAATCATATTAGCATTGATTTAATCTGATTTCTTCTGTATAATTTAATTATATAAATAAAATTGGAAGTGTTATATTTGACTTTTTTTAAGCTGATTAAAACCTATCTGAAAAAAATTTACTTTAAGATGAAAAAATTTCTGAGATGGACACTTGTTTCCATTATAACAGGTCTTACTGTTGGAGGATTTAGTACATTATTTGCCTTTATGATGAATGTTGTTACAGATTTTCGCAGTAACAACGATTATATTATCTATTTTCTTCCATTTGCAGGTCTTATAACGGTTTTTCTATATAACGCCTTCAAATTCAAGGACGACAAAGGAACTAATCTTGTTCTTTCTACAATTCATGCACAAAGCGAAATTCCTTTCAAAATGGCTCCACTTATATTCATAACCACAATACTCACCCATCTTTTTGGAGGTTCGGCAGGTCGTGAGGGCGCCGCCTTACAGCTTGGTGGAAGTATCGGAAATCAACTTGGACGCTGGTTCAAATTCGACGACGCAGATAAAAGAGTTGTTGTTCTTTGCGGTATGAGTGCAGCTTTTTCGGCGGTTTTTGGAACACCTATGGCTGCAGCAGTTTTTTCTATGGAGGTTGTCAGCATTGGCATAATGTATTATGCAGCACTTGTTCCTTGTGTATTTTCATCTCTTATTGCATCATACTTTGCGACTAATTTTGGTGTTCGTGGCGAGGATTTCACATTTATAAAATTCCCGTCATTAACATTTCTTAATACCTTTGAAACAGTCTGTCTTTCTATTCTTTGTGCTGGTATAAGCATTGCATTCTGCATTATGCTCCATAAAACAAGTGATTTACTAAGAAAATACTTGAAAAATCCTTATATAAGAATTTTTCTTGCTGGTTTAGTTGTTGTTGGTCTTACATTATTATTCAATACAAGAGATTATAATGGTGCAGGAATACCAGTAATAACAAAAGCTCTCAAAGGTGAAGCTGTTCCCTATGCTTTTATATTAAAAATGATTTTTACAGCTATAACTATCGGTGCTGGTTTTCGTGGTGGAGAAATTGTTCCTACATTCTTTATTGGTGCGACCTTCGGCTGTCTTTTCGGAAATATCGTTGGATTTTCTCCTTCTGTCTGTGCCGCTGTTGGACTTATTGCACTTTTCTGTGGCGTTACAAACTGTCCAATAACTTCTATTCTTATCAGCTTTGAACTTTTCGGTGCAGGTGGTATACCATTCTTTATGATTGCGGTTGCAATAAGTTACTTTATGTCTGGTTACTATGGACTATATCATGACCAAACAATAGTATACTCAAAATACAAAACAAAATATGTCAATCGTCATACTAAATAACAGCAAAACAAAGTGCCTAAGAAACTCAAAAGTTTCGCTCGAGCCTTTTCAAAGGCTCGTAGGTCAAGGGCAACGCCCTTGTCGCTCTTCGCAAAGAGCGACATACCTTTGGGCAAAGCCCAACATTTGTTTTTTCTTAGCGGCGGATTTTATCCGCCGCTTATTCTTTTGTTAGTAACATTAGTCCCTAAGGGCGGACGAAGTCCGCCCTTAAATGGCAAGAGATGTTAAGGGCTTTCCCCTTAAAACCTACGAGGGACTCTGTCCCTCGACCCTGCAAGCTTTTGAAAAAGCTTGAGCAAAACTTTTAAGTGTCTTGAGGTAGTGCATTAACTTATCGGTAGCTTAGTCCTCCGTGTGAACAAACTTCCCACACTCATCACGAGCGAGACTTGTCGAGCGATTCCGCGTCTTGGAGGCGGCGGCTCGCCGCTTGCCCTTAAAACCCACCAAAGGCTCTGCCTTTGGAATCCACAAGCTTTTGAAAAAGCTTGAGCAAAACTTTTAAATGTCTAAGAAAAGTGCATTAGCTAATCGTAAGGGCGAATGCAGTTATTTTAATTATGCCAAAAAGAAAAACCGTTCAATGCCATTGGCACGAACGGTTTCTTTTTATATCATTTTAGCCTTAAATCAGATTTTAACAGAAATTGCATCAAGGCTCTTTGGAAGCTCACTTTCATCAGCAGAAATCAAGAATGTAAACTTTGTTTCGGACTTAGCCGCAAGAACATTAACCTTTGTGATAAAGTCTGCGAGCTTATCGAAATCATCACCACAAATCTTGAGTGTAGAATCTACAAGAACATCTGTTACATCGTAGTTACCTGCACAGATACCGCTAAGAAAACCAAAGAATGAGTCATAACCTGTGATAGCATATTGGTCTGTGTCAATAAGTCTTGCTTTATGAGTAACATCATAAGTAAGCTTTGCACCCTTTTCTACGACAACAACATTGCCGTTTGATGCTGAAACAGCTTCATTTGCGAGAGAGATGAGTTTCTTAGTTTTGCCCGAACCTTTTTTGCCTATGATTAGAGTTACCATTGTAACGCCTCCTTATAAATTTAACCGCATATGCGGAAAGATTACATATTAAAATATTATTTAAGTCTTGCCTCAAGAGCCTCTTTCTGAGCCTCATAGCCAGGTTTGCCGAGAAGTGCGAACATATTCTTCTTATAGCTCTCAACACCAGGCTGGTCAAATGGATTAATACCCATTGTATATCCACTGATAGCACAAGCCTTCTCAAAGAAATAAATGAGATAGCCAAGCTCTGCTTCGCTTGAATCTTCGATTGTAAGAATTACATTAGGAACTCCACCGTCTGTATGAGCAAGAACTGTTCCTTCAAAAGCTTTCTTATTAACGAAATCCATAGTCTTGCCACTAAGGAAGTTTAAGCCGTCAACATTCTCTGGGTCTGTGCCAAGAGTAACATCTTGCTTTGGCTTATCAATAAGAACAACTGTTTCAAACATTGTACGAGAACCGTCCTGAATGAACTGTCCCATAGAATGGAGGTCTGTTGAGAAAACAACAGATGCTGGGAAAAGACCCTTGTTGTCCTTACCTTCACTTTCGCCAAAGAGCTGCTTCCACCACTCGTTCATAAGAGTGAATGCTGGCTCATAGCTTACGAGAAGCTCAATAGCCTTGCCCTTGCGATAAAGAATATTTCTGATTGCAGCATACTTATAGCAATCGTTCTTTTCGAGGTCACATACTGAAAGCTCCTCACGAGCCTTTGCAGCACCAGCCATAAGAGCATCAATATCAGCACCAGAAACAGCGATTGGAAGAAGTCCTACTGCTGTGAGAACTGAATAACGACCACCAACATCATCAGGTACAACGAAAGTTTCATAGCCTTCACGGTCTGCGAGCATTTTAAGAGTGCCCTTAGCCTTATCAGTTGTGCAGAAAATTCTCTCCTTAGCACCCTCTTTGCCATACTTGTTCTCAAGAAATTCTCTGAAAACTCTGAAAGCAATAGCAGGCTCAGTAGTTGTACCAGACTTAGAAATCATATTGATAGAAACATCTTTGCCCTCACAGATTTGAAGAAGCTCAGAAAGAGCAGTTGAGCTAATGCTGTTGCCTGTGAAATAGATGTCAGGAGTATCCTTTTTCAATGCATTGTAGTTCGGGGACTTCAAGAATTCAATAGCTGCACGGGCACCGAGATAAGAGCCACCGATACCGATAACAATAAATACCTCTGTATTCTTCTTGATTCTTTCAGCAGCAGCCTTAATTCTTGCGAACTCGTCCTTATCATAATCAACAGGAAGGTCAAGCCAACCAACAAAGTCATTGCCAAGACCTGATTTGTTGTGGAGCATTTCGTGAGCAGCCTTAATCTGTGGAGCAATTGCTGTATACTCACGGTCAGCGATAAAATCCGAAACATGCTTAACGCTTAATTTTGTTGCCATAATTAAAATATCCTCCTTTAAGTTAGCAGGAAGTTTGGCTAAATGCTTATTCAAAATATATGTTCGAAAAAACAAAGTTGCCTACTATTCCCCATCCCTTTATAATTTATTTTACAATATTTAAACTATAATTACAAGCCTATTTGAACATTTTTTATAAATTTATCAAAAATCGATGATATTGTTTTTAATTTTAATCAATACTTTCGCAATAAATATTCATACAAACACCAAGCAAAAATAAAAAACTCAAGCAACAGTCTAAGCTATCACTTGAGTTTTAATATTAAAAATTTATCATCTTCCGAACTCTGCAAGAATCAATTCCTTATTATGCTCAGTTGCCCAGCTTATGCTCCAATCACTTGTAAAGAGTAGAAGATGATTGCCCTTTAAGTCCTCAATACGCTTTGTATCAGATGCAAGGTCGAGAGTTTTCGGGTCTAAGTCCTCATTTTCTATCCAACGAATACGGTCATATGGAAGCCCCTCCATAATAATATCAACGCCATATTCATTTTTAAGTCTATATTCAAGAACATCAAATTGAAGTACGCCGACAACTCCGACTATAACCTCCTCCATACCGCTGTCAAGTTCTCTGAAAATTTGAATAGCACCCTCTTGTGCAATCTGCGTAATACCCTTAACAAACTGTTTACGCTTCATAGTATCTTTCAGACGAACCTTGTTAAAATGCTCCGGTGCAAAGGTTGGTATACCCTCAAACTTAAATTTCGCATTCGGTGAACATACTGTATCACCTATCGAGAAAATGCCCGGGTCAAATACACCGATAATATCTCCTGCGTAAGCCTCATCAATAACCTCTCTGTCCTGAGCCATAAGCTGTTGAGGCTGTGAAAGACGCATTTTCTTGTTGCCTTGAACATGATAAACTTCCATAGCTTTCTCATATTTTCCTGAACAAATACGCATAAAGGCAATTCTGTCACGATGAGCCTTGTTCATATTTGCTTGAATCTTGAAAACAAAAGCGGAAAAACGGTCATCAAATGGGTCAACCTCTCCGTCAACAGTTTTTCTTGGTAGCGGTGGAGTTGTCATATTGATAAACTCGTTAAGGAATGGCTCAACACCGAAATTCGTCAACGCAGAACCAAAAAATACAGGTGTAAGTCTGCCGTGGCGAACATCATCAAGATTAAGCTCATCGCCTGCTCCGTCAAGAAGCTCAATATCATCTCTGAGAGTGTGAGCGAGGTCATCACCAATCTTCTTATCCAAATCGGGGTCATCAATTTTAAGCTCGTCCGTATCTACTTCACGCTGACCGTTATTTGCGGTGAAAGCAAGGATTTCATTCTTTTTGCGGTCATAAACGCCCTTAAATTCCTTACCACAGCCAATAGGCCAGTTAATTGGACAAGTTTTTATACCAAGAACATCTTCAATATCCTCAAGCAAATCATAGGGGCTTTTTGCTTCTCTATCCATTTTATTTATGAATGTAAAAATCGGAATATCACGAAGCAAACAAACTTTAAAGAGCTTTTTAGTTTGATTTTCAACACCCTTTGAAGCGTCAATAACCATAACTGCAGAGTCCGCAGCCATAAGTGTTCTATAAGTATCCTCCGAGAAGTCCTGGTGTCCCGGAGTATCTATAATATTGATACAACAGCCATTATATTCAAACTGCATAACAGAGGAGGTAACAGAAATACCTCTCTGCTTTTCAATTTCCATCCAGTCAGAAACAGCGTGTTTATCGGTTTTCTTTCCTTTAACCGAGCCAGCAAGCTGTATAGCTCCACTATAAAGCAAAAGTTTTTCGGTAAGTGTTGTTTTACCTGCGTCAGGGTGCGAGATTATCGCAAATGTTCTTCTCTTTTCAATCATTTCTCTATTACTTGGCAAACTGATTCCTCCATAGGATAAATTTTATTAAGCCTTAATGCACTCACTTAGTGCTGAAATTACATATTCCATCTGTTCATTTGTCAAGGTGGAATATAGTGGTAAGGTTACTTCATTCTGATATAGCTCAAATGCATTCGGATAGTCTTTTATATCAAAACCAAGATTTTTATAAGCCGTCAGCAGAGGCAATGGCTTAAAATGAACATTAGTAGCCACTCCCATTTCTGCCATCTTTGAAATAACATTATTTCTGAACTCTGAGTCGTGTCCTGTAAGCCACGAAATATAAAGATGTCCGCTTGAAGCACCATTTTTAGTATAGTGTTTTAGATAACCCATACCAAGCTTATCAAGCTGTGAATTGTAATACTCAATTATCTCTCTGCGTCTTTTCAGCATTGAGGGATAGCGTTTAAGCTGTACAAGTCCGATTGATGCCATAATATCCGTCATATTGCACTTGAAGTATGGTGCAACTATGTCATATTCCCAAGCACCAGCTCTTGTTTTTGCAAGGGCGTCTTTATTCTGACCATGTAGGGATAGAAGCATATATTGCTTATAAAGCTCATCATTATCAATAAAATCTCTGTCACACCATGTAACAGCACCACCTTCTGCAGTAGTGAGATTTTTTACAGCGTGAAAAGAAAAAGCGGTAAAATCTGCTACACTTCCGCTTTTTTGATTTTTATATTCCGCCCCAAAGGAATGAGCACCATCTGCAAGAACTATAATTCTTCCAAAGCCCTCTTGGATTTTATTTTTAGGCTTAAACAACGATTTCTTAGTTTCAAGCACCTCAAAAATGCTGTCATAATCGCACATAACTCCACCGACATCAACAGGTATAACCACCTTTGTTTTCTCGGTAACAGCATTTGCCAAAGCTTCAGCATCAAGGTGTAGCTTTCCTTTTGCACAATCAACTATAACAGGCTTTGCACCCACATGGCATATAACGCTTGCAGACGCTGTATAAGTATATGCAGGAACGATAACCTCATCGCCCTCACCTATTCCAAGAATACGGAGAGTCATTTCAAGAGAGGCTGTCGCAGAATTAAGACAAACAGCCTTTGTTGTACCACAAAATTCAGCTATTTCCTTTTCAAATTTTTTGGTTTTAGGACCTGTTGTTATCCAACCACTGCGAAGTGTGTCTGCCACTTCGCTTATTTCCTCCTCGCCAATATCAGGAGGTGAAAATGGTATTTTCATTGCTGTCCCCCATTTAATTATATATATTTTCTGCTATTGCCTTGGCTATATTATAGTCACCGACAGTCGTTATCTTCATATTTGAAGCGTCCCCCTTGAGTAGCTTTACTTCTATTCCACCCATAAAGCATATTTTACAAGCATCTGTAAGGGTAAGCTTTTCTTCGGCAGAAAGAGCATTATATAGTTTTTTCAATAGATTTATGTTAAAGCTTTGCGGTGTCTGGCTGTGATAAATTTTACTTCTATCTGGCATATCTGAAATAGTATTGCTGTCCTCAGATACAATTATAGTATCTACCTCAGGAATAACAGTATTACAAGCACCATATTTAAGAGCCGCATCAATATTTTCATCAATCATTCTTAGTGTGACAAACGGACGAACGGAATCGTGCGTTACTATTATATGTTCATCACTTTCGCCGAACTCTTTTTCTATATCTGCAATAATATTGAAAATTGTAGAATTTCTATCCGCACCGCCTTGAGAAATTCTTATCCTTGATTTATCTATATTAAATTCATCTAAAAGCTCTTTCATATGAGAAATCCAGCTTGAATGTACACCAATATAGATATAATCGAGCTTTTCAGAAAGCAAGAATTTTTCAAGTGTATAAATTATAATCGGCTTATTGCCAAGTGGCAGAAATTGCTTAGGCATAGTCGAGATATTCATTCTTGAACCGACACCACCTGCAACTATTGCGGCAAAAATCATTCTATCAACTCCTATAAAAGTTCTGAGGGTTTCTTTCCCTTCAAAACCTCTTTATAGCTTCTATCTGTATCAACTAAAATCATATCGTGATGAGGTTTTTGTTTATCTTCGGGTGGGAGCGTCATATAGTCCCCAAAAGCTTTTTTAAGATATGGGTCATAACCGACAGGAATAGGCATCTGCAAGCCCTCAAATTCACGATAAACCGCACTTGCAAACCATTCCTTAGGGTATTTAGGCTGCATAGAATGTACGCCCTCGCAAAGCTCTGTGATATATTCGCAATCGGAAATTTTATATTTGCTCATACGCCTTTCAGCATTACGCCATTTTTTCTCACGAGCCTTTGGTGACTTGACTATCGAAAGCAAAAATTTACTTCCAAGAGCCATAATTCCGCCGTGATTTTCTGGAACGATTTGTGCAAGAAACAGCGAATAAATCATAGCATTGAGCTTTTGCATTGTGCGTTTAAATTTTCCTTTTGGACAGCCATCTATCGGAAAAATATCCATCATTATTCCAAAAGGTATATCAAGATGAGCCTGATTTGCCTTAACACAAGTAGTTTCAGTATCAACTATTGTTGTAAAAATATTTCCTGTAAAGATTTTCTCATCTGTCCGCAATAGCTTAAAGCGTTCATGCTTATCGTTATCCCAAAGTTTATATAACTTTTCATAGTCATCTCTCGGCATAAGTATGTCTATATCGTCGTCCCAAGGGATAAAGCCACCAGTTCTGAGCGAACCTATACAGCAACCTCCGCAGAGATAGAAAAGCAGATTATTTTTATCGCAAAATTCCTTGAAATACACAAGCGTATCAAGTTCTTTAAGCTGTAGCTTACGCAATGTTTCAGGAGTAAATTCATATAACTTTTGGTTTTCCATATAAAACCTCATTTAATATGTAAATATAATAGCTAATAAACAAGCGAAAATAGCTCGCCTTTATTATTCAATGCCCGCATGAATTTTTGCAGCCATAAGAGTATTTTTCATAAGCATAGCAATAGTCATAGGACCTACACCACCAGGAACAGGTGTTATATAAGAAGCCTTTGGCTCTACGCTATCGAAATCTACATCTCCGCAAAGTTTGCCATTTTCATCTCTGTCCATACCAACATCAATGACAACAGCACCCTCTTTGACCATATCGCCTGTAACAAACTTAGGCTTACCGACAGCCGCAACAAGAATATCAGCATCTCTTGTAATTTCAGCAAGATTCTTTGTACGGCTGTGTGTAATTGTTACAGTGCCGTTTTCATGGAGCAAAAGCATAGCCATAGGCTTACCAACAATATTACTTCTGCCGATTACAACACAACTCTTGCCGGAAATTTCTATATTTTCAGAATGAATAAGCTCCATAACGCCGGCAGGTGTGCAAGGCAAGAACTTATAATCACCTATCATAATCTTACCAACATTAGATGCGTGGAAAGCGTCAACATCTTTTTCAGGGCTGATTGCCTCAATAACAGCCTTTTCATCAAGGTGCTTAGGTAATGGAAGCTGAACAAGAATACCATTAATTTCAGGCTTTTTATTAAGCTTATCAACAAGGGCAAGGAGCTCTTCCTGAGTTGTTTCAGCTGGAAGTGCATATTCTTCAGACATAAAACCAACTTCTGCACAAGCCTTTTTCTTATTATTGACATAAACTCTTGATGCGGGGTCATCACCAACAATAACAACTGCAAGTCCTGGAACTATGCCCTGTGCCTTTAGTTTTTCTGTTTCTGCCTTAACGCTCTCACGAACCTTTTTAGAAACCTCTTTACCGTTAATTATCTTAGCCATAAAATTTCCACCTTTTATATTAAATTATTCTTTAACTTTATCCTTTAATGCTTTTGTTGTATGAACGAAATTATTTTTCTTGCGGAATACAATAAGCATCACAATTCCTGCTATCATAACCACCGCTGAAAGAATCTGCGATACACGAAGATTTAAGAATGGTGTATAAAGACTATCTGTTCTCAAGCCTTCAACTATCATTCGCTCAAAGCCATACCATACAAGGTAAAGCAAGAAAATCTGTCCGTAATACTTCTGAAATTTCTTACTAAAGAAGTGCAAAAGCACAAAACCAAGCAAGCACCACAATGATTCATACAAGAAACAAGGGTGAACCGTTACTCCGCCGGTATTTTCACTCATCATTCCCCAAGGAAGATTAGTTTCTGTACCGAAAGCCTCTTGATTTATGAAATTGCCCCATCTGCCTATACCTTGTCCAATCAGAAAACCAAGTGAGGCAACATCAAGTATCGCAGGAATATTAAGCTTGAGAATTTTCGCAACGATACAGCCACCAAGCAATGCTCCGATAAGACCGCCATAAATCGCAAGTCCGCCATCGTGTATCGCAAAGATTTTATCGGGGTGACTACTGTAAAAATCCCACGAGAAAAATACATAGTAAAGTCTTGCACAAATTATTGCGGTTATAAGGCCGACAATAACACAATCAAGAAATTTCTCACTCGGAATTTTAAAACGCTTCAAACTCATCATCGCATAAATAAATGCAAGAATAAAGCCAATTCCGATTATAATTCCATACCAATAGATATGATAATCGCCTATTGAAAAGGCGACATTATTTATATTCAGATTTATGCCCAAATGTGGAAAAGATACATTCATATCTGACATTTTAATTATCCTTTCATCGTTAGATGTAGGGGGTGAACTGCGTTCATTGGTAATTACTTCAACCGCTTAGCATATGCACTTGCCCAAGACACTCAAAGTTTAGGTCAAGCCTTTTTAAAGGCTTGCGGATTCCAAAGGCAGGGC
>ENA-OPAO01000246-OPAO01000246.1-human-gut-metagenome-genome-assembly--contig:-NODE-246-length-50987-cov-5.558627_pt1 | contig 50987 bp, 87 predicted proteins | sample MGYA00241054_ERZ501424 | MGnify/ENA primary metagenome ERZ501424 (study PRJEB25962, sample SAMEA2042623) | human gut metagenome | biome: human gut; feature: human-associated habitat; material: faeces...
CACAGTTTCCTGTCGCTGAGGATGCTCCGTAGTTTCCTGTCGCTGAGGATGCTCCACAGTATCCTGTCGCTGAGGATGCTCCACAGTTTCCTGTCGCTGAGGATGCTCCACAGTTTCCTGTCGCTGAGGATGCTCCACAGTATCCTGTCGCTGAGGATGCTCCACAGTTTCCTGTCGCTGAGGATGCTCCGTAGTTTCCTGTCGCTGAGGATGCTCCACAGTATCCTGTCGCTGAGGATGCTCCACAGTTTCCTGTCGCTGAGGATGCTCCACAGTTTCCTGTCGCTGAGGATGCTCCACAGTATCCTGTCGCTGAGGATGCTCCACAGTTTCCTGTCGCTGAGGATGCTCCGTAGTTTCCTGTCGCTGAGGATGCTCCGTAGTCTCCTGTCGCTGAGGATGCTCCTTTGTAATCATCAGAATCCGCTTCTGGTTTTACTCTTTCTTTCGTATATTCAATAGCCGCTTCTACTAATCCTGCAATACTAAGTTTTGCACCAATTTTAATTTTTGTTGATGCAACTTTGGTATCGTCTGATTTTTTCGAAAGCTTTCCACTCTGTTCAACTTCATGATATACACTTTCCGAAGGACTGTAATAACTAAGGCAATCCAACGGATATTCACAAGCATGGAATCCATTTTCACAAACTAATGCATTGCTTTCTTCATATTCTTTACCTTCCTCATACTGAAAACCTCTGCAAGTCATGTCTTTGTTGAATCCTTTGTATGATTTAATAGCTTCACTCATATTCTCTATCCTTTCTCTTCAATCATTCCAACATTTCTGTTATCTGTAATGGCATTTCTGATAACTAAACTCATCTTACCGAACAGTGTTTCGTTTCTCACTTCTTCTCGGTAAGATCGCATGAAGTTTGAGCTAGCTACCTGTTCATTGTAATTTTTGTCAATTGCCCATGTTCTTAACTGACTAGGGCTGCCAACTGCTTTCTGAACAAGCTTCGGAAGTTTCTCAAATTCTTCATCAGCATAATACCCGCATCTTTTGAGTGCTTTGCTGACAAGCGACCACGCTTCTACTTCGTTCATCTGTTTTGGTTGAGTAATGAACTGAATCTTCTCCATTAATTGTCCTGGGACTGGTGCAAAACCTTTTGTGTCTGATCTGATGTAAGCCATTAAAGCTTGCTCGACGACACTGTATTCTTCTTCTTCGAATATCTTCTGCCACATATTGACGGTGTATTGCTTGTCTTGCACATCCCATTGAGGATACGTGGCTTGAATCATCATTATGATTTGAATTGTTTCATTTTTTGTCATGTCCGTAAATCACTCCATTCAGAAATCTTTCCATTGGCAGAATTTGCAGTAGATACACTCTGATTTAAGTAACTCTCAAATTTAGTCCCGAACAATGTCTCTGGTCTCAAAAACTTGCTCATGTTTGTCCCGTTCCACTCAGCGTATTTCTTGTCAATCACTGCTTTGAAATCATCAACAGTGAAATGTTCATTCAGTCTTGCTCTAATATGATTCTGAGTGCTTTGAGTTTGATATCTGTATCTTGCTCCGGTTCTCATATTCAAGTACGATATGATTTCTTTGATTGGCTCAATCTGACTGCTTGTTTCCTCAATTTGTTCGATTTCTCTATCAGATGTAATCTTGTCAGTTGCCTGGATGCATCTCTTATCCATCTGAGATTCATCAAGAGTGTAAGCCTTGTTCTTTTTCAACCCAAGCATTTTCTTTTCGTCAATGCAGTCGGTTGGCTTATATCGGTCAGATTGAATGTAGTTATGCATTCTCCAATGCTTGATTACGATAACACCACTTTCAAATGTCAGAATGAATCTCTTCATAATTAACAAGTCATAATCATCATTTGAAGCACCGCACATTCTCTGAATCTTCCGTGGATTGCTAACAAATCCATCATCGTCAGCATTCATCGAAAGATGGAAGTAAAGCATCTGAGAGCTGCTAGGCATTCCCAAAAATTCATCTGATTCTGTGATTCTTTTCGTAAACATTCTTCTCTCTCCCAAATCAAGCTCCCCCTGACTTTAATTCTGCCTTTCTTTTTAAATATCTCTTTCTGTCATATTCTTTCTTGTGTTCCATGTGAGATTTTCTCCACTTTTTACATTTTTTCGTATTGCAATCAGTGTCATAAGAACTGGAACGATTCTTTTTAATCCTTTCCTTATTCTTCAGATAATATTGCTTATTGTATTCAGAACGATCTCTTTTGACCGGATGCTCTTTCCTGTACAGCTTTTCTCTCTCTGCTCTGTATTCATTGTCCGTACCTTTATGATACTTTTCACCTGTTGACTCTTCGTAAAATTGATAGTCTCGATTATTAGTCTCTGACATATCGCTTGACGTAAGTTCGTCCCATATACAATCGGAATACGGACAATTAAAGCAATCTGGATGGCAACACTTTTTCGGCTTATGAGAACGGGAGTTCATCTTCAGCGCCTTCAGGAATAGACATAAAATCGTCTCCACTAGAACCATATGGTGATTTTCCAACTTCTGCATTGCTGTGTTCATTACTCTCTGATTTACTCTGAGCGATTTCCTGTGACTCTACGATAATCTCTGTCGTAAAGACAGTCTGTCCATCTTTGTTTTTGTAACTGCCAGTCTGAATTCTTCCAGTAATCGCAACTCTCATTCCTTTTCGGAAATATTTCTCTGTGAATTCTGCTGATTTCCCAAACACTGTACAATTGATAAAATCAACTGTAGGCTCACCGTCTCTCTTCCATTTTCTTTCAACTGCCAGTGAAAACTTTGCTACTGAAACACTTTCATTTTGTCCATATCTCACTTCTGGATCACGGACAAGTCTTCCAACTAAACTTACATTGTTCATTCTTCTACCTCTTCAATTGTCACTTCTACTCTCGGTTTCTGCTTGTCAATATCAAATGCTAGTGTTGGAGTAAGTACATCATCCCATCCATCATTTTTGAGGACTCTACACTTCTGTAAAGCATCTTCAAATGATTTTATAAAAGCTGACGCAACGTTCATTCTGTCATGCATCTTATTCTCACAATAAAATTCGTAGTGAATAATTACAGGCCTATCAATTTTTACTCCGCGCAAATCCTTGCTCAATTTAATGTACTTAGCACATATAGCATCATTCTTGCTCTTTTCAGAATTTCGATACTTCTTTGTCCGGTGATCGTACATTCTTCCACCCAAAAGCTCATTTAATCCGCTTTTAAACCCTTTAACAGTCACATGATATTCCATTACTTATCACCCTTTTTCTCGTTCTCTTCTTCCTCTTTCATTAACTCTGATATCTGACTTGCTGTCTTCGGTTGCTCGAACCAATCTGAGACGGTTGTTTCTTTGTGAATCAGACCGTTATAGATTCCGGTATATTCAACAAGTTCGTCAGAAGTCATTGTCTCAACTTTGTGGTTCAGACGTTTCTCAATCATTTCCTGTGTCACGCCTTTCTTAGAGAAGTACGCAACCAGTGTTCTTACTCTGTCAGACAGTGGTAAGCTCTCTTCTCCCCTGAGAGTCTTCTTGCACTCATTGATACAGTTTTCGATAAGGTCAGGTGGCAAAATCGCAAGGATACGGCTTCTGAGTCTTCTTGCTCCATCGTTTGCGGTCTTCTCATAGATATCACGCTGAGATGTGAGCTTTTTATTCCCATATCCAGTCTCCCTGATATGCTCAACAGTAAAGTTCTGACTGGAAATAGTGTTCGTTTCCAAATCCCAAGCGTAGGCCTGCATTTCCGAACGTCCATCTTCGTGTGAAAGCTCTTTAATACCGTAATCCATGTTCCCGTAGCAGCGAGCAAGCTCCTCAGCAAATCTGATTGTAACTCCTGTCACAGTATCTTTTCCTCTTGGATAAGAATAGAATGCACTTTCAGCAAATCCTTTTCTCTGACACGCTTCAATCGCCTTGGTGTAAGACTGTGTGTAGTTTCTAGGAAACTGTTTCGCCAACAGAAGCTTTCCCTGTGCTTCCACCATGGCTCTGCTTGACTCAATAGCAACGGTTCCCTGATTTATTTTTGACGTATCAGCCAGTGGCATTGTAGGTGCTCCCACCTGATACTCTTTCACTTCATTGTTTGACATAGTTGTTTATCCTCCTATTCAAATTCTTTCTGTAACCATTTTGGCAATCCAAGACTCTGTACGTCCCCGGTTTCGCCCATGTATCCATACCAATTGTCAGTAACCTTGCAGTTATGGTATATTTCCATTAAATCGTGGAACAAGTTCTTTCCCTCAATCATCATGTATTCATCAGCTTGAAGAATGTTGATCGCATACGGCGGTTTCTTTTCCTGTGCCACGAAAATGAATATCGCATCTTCACCAGTGTTCGCTTTGTACCCCTCGCAGTACATTCCGGCTTGCAGATCATATCCATATTTGATAGCCGTTGCTCTGAAAGCTTCTGTTTCTGCGTTGTCCGTAGTTTTATAGTCAACAAGGATGTGCTGATTTCCAATAATGGTAATATCATCCGGTCTGCACTTGCACTCTTCTCCTGTCTGTTCATCAGTCCAGAAAAATGACTTTTCATGTTCACCGGAAAGAAGTCTCTTTGCAAACTTGTTGGAATCGATCACTTCTGCCATGGCTTTTATTTTCTCCATGTCATCAGAAGAAACTACGTCTTTCCCCTCATTTTCTTCTAACCACTTCGCATATTCTTCTTTACCAGCTTTTGTTCGTCTGTCTACGTTCAGAGCAACAGCAAATTCACTGTCAAAATCATCACGCTCAAGAATATACTTGTGGCACGCACTTCCAAATACGAGTGCTGCTGTTTTGTCTTCCTTGTTCTCCATTGACCATTTAAAATGAAGTGGAGACTTTGTAATCTTGAACAAGTCTGATTTACTGATTGCCGGATGCGCTCTATATTCGCTTTGTGGAATTGATAATCCAGCCATCAGAATTCCCCTCCCTCGTCTTCCTTATTGAATGGAATAGAACAAATACTTGCGATTTTCTTTTTATCAATATAATCACTTGATTCTGATTCGATTTCAGCACTAATATGGTCTTTCAATACCATGAGTTCCGCTTCCTTTCTCAGCAATTCCATGAGCGTTCCCATTGGAATAGTTACTTTTACAATCTCGTTCATACAATCCTCCTATACTGATCGTTTAAACAATCCTCACATAATATTTCTCCCGATATGCAATAGAAGTAATCTCCATCATCGAGTTTACATCCGCAACAAGTGCATTCTACATCAGGTTCTTCTGGTTCAAAGTTATCATCACATTTATACAAATCTGATAAGCACTCCTTTCTCTTTGTCGATAATTACTCTGTTTTCGAAATTCTTCCTTATTATATGTAAGTATGCAAAATCTTCTAATGCACACTCCCATTCTTCCGGTTCTAATCCAGCAGCAGACACGATCTTTGATTCTTCTTCGGTAAGTCCTCTTGTTTTCATTGTTCATCTCCTAAATTTATCGATGCTCTTCGTCTTGTTCGTGTACTTATTGATAATCTTCAAGTAGAATTCTGCTTCCTCAAGAAGCATCCAGTCTTTTGCGTTCAGATAATGTGCTGCTAAACACTTCTTTTGCCACAATGAAAGTTTCTTTGGTTGTTTCATTTCTCCTCCTATGCTATTATTAAGTTGGTTTTATATCCGAGTGCCAGAAGGGTGCCGCCTTTGTTATGGCACTCTTTTTAATATCCGCATATAGCCCATACCGCTGTCATAAGCAGTGGGATTGCTACTGATATAACTCCTACAAGAAATGGTGTCAGGTCATTGTCAGATTCATCTTCTTTCATTACTGGAAGTTCTCTGCGGATATCAATTACTTCGAGTTTCTTTCTCTTGATATCAATTCCATCTAACACTTCCACACCTACTCCCTTGCTTTGCAAACCATCAGTGAAATGTTTAGCGACTCACGTTTAATAGCTGCATTCAGTTCTTCGATTGAATTGATTCCAAGTTCCTTAAGTCTTTCTTCAATCCGCTTTGCTTTCTCGTTCACGCTTAACACCTCATTCCTTTACAAATTTGTAACCGATCACTTTGATTCCTCTTGGAACACCATGCATTTCAATGAGTCTCAGCTTTTCCAAGTCATTCAGATAATATCTTGCTGTGCTAGTGCTTATATGGAAGTGATCTGCAATCTCTCTTACTGTTGGTGGATAGCCGACATCTGAAATGAAGCTGATAAGATATTCGTAAACCTGTTCTTTCATTTCATTCACCCTACGCTTCCTATACTGGCAGGCGCATCTGAGCGTTTTCAGCGTCAATTTCTTTCTGTAAGAACATTGGAAGTTTATATGATTCAATAATTCTGACAGCTAAATCACATTGGTTCCGCTTGATTGCCTTATAAGTATTCACACCGAATTCTCTTCTGAGCTGTGCATCCACATCACTGTATACTTTGTGCATCAGACTCTTGTTCTTGTAAGCCGGAGCACTCTTGCCACCCATAAGTGGAACGACTTTCTGGTTCTTCGCTCTTGTAATCTTCTGACATTCCAGCGCAAGTAAAGGCATATCCTTTTTAAACTCCTGCAAGTCATCATTGACTTTCTCAATCTTTTCTGTCAGCTCTATGTTCCCCTGAGCAAGCAACTGAATCTTCTGATCGGTTGTCATTGGCTTCTGATAAGCACCAGTCTTTCTGATTGCCGGAAGCACTTCTGATGTAACCCAGTGTTTGAATCTCTTAGCTGATTCCAGCTTACTTCCGAAGATTAAAGCGTATAAGCCGGATTCGTTGATAATGGTCATATTCTGCTTTCCACTAGGTGTTTCCATTTCAGCAACACCTCTGTCTGCTTCATCAATTTTCTTAGATACAGCACTTCTCGGTTCGGCATATCCAAGTGCTTCTGCCACATCTTTTCCAACAAACCACGGTTCTTCATCAATATTCATTGTTCTGATTTCACCAAATTCTTTATTTGTAAATAATTTAATTTCGTTCATCTTGTATCGCCTTTCTAAATATATTTTTCTGTGTTATAATCTACTTAAATTGACACAAGGAGGTGAATTTGAAATGGATAATAATCAACTTGCTTCTTCCTATGCAACAGCTAAGTGTTGCGGATTTACTGGTTCTTTCGATGAGTTCAAGGAAATGTACGACCAATACTACTCTGAAATCATCAAAGAACTTCCTACCGGAGAAAACTCTGTCGATGTAATTAAGAACCCATTTAAGCATCCTAGTTACTGATAGCAGTCAGTGCTCCAACGATGGAATCAAGGGCTTTGCACTTCTGTAGAGTCCTTTCGATTCCTTCTCCATTTTCGATGTCTTCACAAATCATAAGTGCGTATATCTCAACACAGTCTCTCAATGTCTTTGTTTCTCCATCTTTGTCTTTGTAACCCTTTGACTTAACCATTTTTTCTCCTTTCTTTAAAGTTCAGAATCTTGAACTTTCATCGTAAAAAAATAGTCATGAATATCGCTTTCTGATAAATTCAAAGCTTCAATAGCTCTGCAAATCTCATCCTGTCTCCACATGACATTTCCGTTTAGTTTCAGCGATAATGTGCGCTCTGAGCACTGCATAGCCTTTGCGAACTCAGTCTGACTTCCGTATTTTTCTACGATTTTTCCTCTTAGTTTGCTGTAATCAAATGACATCTTTTTATCTCCTTTCTAGTTCAATATCTTGAACTTCTTAAATCATATCATTGCAATTCCAGTATGTCAATACTTTTGTTCAACTTTTTTAACTTTTTAGTTTTACGTATTGAACTTTTGTTCAAATAGTGTTATATTATTTATCGGAAAGGAGGTGTTACAAATGAAAATAAGCAGTTCTTCTATTAGGTTAAAAGAAATAATGGAAAAACAAAATTTAAAGCAAATTGATATACTGAATAAAACATTGCCATTTTGCGAAAAATATAACGTAAAAATGAACAAGTCTAATATAAGCCAATATGTTTCCGGAAAAGTTGAGCCGAGTCAAGATAAAATTATGGTATTATCAATGGCTCTTGGAGTAACCGAATCATGGCTAATGGGATTTGATGGTGATGAAACAGAAGGTAAAGCTAAGGTTTCAAAAGAAATCGCTGAAGAAGATTTTGGATTTTATAACAAATTCTCTTTATTGAATAAAGAGGAACAAGAAATAATTATGAATTTAATAAATTATATGCTATCGCATAAAAAGAGCGAGGACTAACCCCACTCTTCTAAAAAAAGTTTAACGAATGTGTGCAGGTACTCTATTGTGCCTGCGCTTTCTATTTTAACGATCATTTCTATTAGTTGCAATCTCAGTCTCTCTTTCTCATCCATAAAAATCACCCCTGACCCATCTATAAGAGAACCGAATAACGATTATTAAGAATTAATCATCAATAAATTTGAAGATATCACTTGCAAGATTGTCAGCACTGGTGTAAGATGCAAGAGGAAATCGATCAAATTGGTCTGACTTTGACTCCGGGACAATCGTTCCAACATATGAGGACAACTGTCTCATGTACTCAGTTTCACCAATAATCGGTCTCACAGATAATAAGTATGCAATAGTGTTTAAAAATTCTTTCATGTGTTTGCCCTCCGTTTTTAAAATTTGTTTTTATTATAGCGGAAACGGGGGAAAAAGTACTTACTAAAATTTTTATAATTATGCATTAAATTTTTTATTCGCATCCGTGAAAAATAGACGTAAAATATTATGTCTTTATTTTTTTGGATTGGACACACAATTTTTTGGTTGCGAAATGGCAAAAAGGAGGTAAAATTTTTTATGTCATCTGAGATTGAAAGAGCACAGAATTTTGGCAACATGCTTGCAAAATCAAGAACAGATGCCGGAAAAACAAGAAAGCAAATGGCTCAAGCTCTCGGAAAGTCAGTCACTACAATTCAGAACTGGGAATCCGGAATAGGTGAGCCTGGTTACAGAACACTTGAGAAATGGTTTTCGGTGCTAGGATTAAACATGGAAAAGTACATTCTCAGCTACCGATACCCGGACAAATTCTTAACTATTGAAAAAGATACAGAAATCGAAAAGATGGTTGACTGTATTCATGCTTACATAAACGCAAACTACACTGAGCGAGATATTCGTCAAATGGCTTACTGTATGTTCGGAGATACTGGTTCCTCATGGCACGAGCAATTAAATATGCTGACAGCTAACAATCACTGCTCTATGCGGTCGAGAGTGAATATCTGTCAAGCTGTTTACGACAACTTCCTTATGGAAAAGGCAAGAGGTGAGCTTGCCAATGAAGATAATATAATGCCTGACCTTGCTTCTTTGAATATTGCTTTGCAAAGAGGTCGTGAAGCCGCATGCGAAAGTAAGAACGGTTACACAATGACTGGTCAAACAAGAAAGAATAACAATAAAAAGAAATAAAAAGAACCCGGGAATTTCACCCGGGATTTTTGCTTTTTAGAACAGTTGTAGTCTTACTCAATCCAAGCCTGGAACTTGTCAATGAATCTGTATTTGTCTCCGGCATATCCGTCCATGCCACTTGCTTTCAGTGTATCGACCTGATCTGCGTAGAAGTTCTTGTTGTTCTGTACAGAGACTCTGTAGTGAACCATCTTGTACTTATATCCATCCGGTGTGAAGTAGTACAGCTCAACTGCAAGAATCTCTGAACCATCTCCGAGGATTCCATTCTTCTTGTCATTCAGATCATAGCTGTTGCCGAATGTAAGATATGGCAGCCAACCGTTCTTTCTTGTGTATACTCGACAGCGAATACTTCCTTTGCTGACCTTGATAGCAAGCCACTTGATTGGAACATCATCACCTTTTCCAGCCCAATCCGCTTTGTTCGTTACTGCCGGCCACCACTTAGTAGTATAAGCCTGATATGTAATATCGACTTGTCCTAAGTCTTTCTTTTCTACCGGCTTAGATGGTGCTGACGGTGTAACAGGCTGAACAGTTCCACCGAACTCCATATAGCAATGGTTGACATCTACTCTTCCACTGACTCCATCTACCTGTCCATCAGAAGCATACTGCCAAATAGCATACTGACCTTTGTATGTATCTTCCGGAAGATTCTTGTATCTTGCCATCCACTCAACATATTTTCCGCGAACACTGCCAAGATAGTTGTTGAACCAGCTTAAGGATGCGTAGATTCCCGGAGTATATCCAGCTGCTTTAAGTCCTTCGCAGACAATCTCACAGCATTTAGGTGCGTATCCCTGTGTGCCTGGTTCCTCAACATCAATGAAGATAGGTAACTGGAAGGTATGACCTTTAATCAGTCTTAAAATGTGAGCAAGCTCGCTCTGTGCCTGTCTGTCACAAGTTGCGTAGCTGTACAGATAGACTCCTACCGGGATTCCAAGTCTTTCGCACTCTGCAAGGTTGCGGATCCACTGTTTATCATCCTGTGATGCGATATCGTCTCCGTAACCACATCTAAGAATAGCTCCGGCACAACCTGACGCCTTGACTCTTTCCCAGTTGATAACTCCATTATGATAAGATACGTCAATAATCAGATTACTCATACCATCCACCTTCTTTCAGTTCTGCTTTCTTCTGCTCAATCTCCGCTGCGTGTTCCTCTGCAAATTTCTCCATAGTTTCCAGTGAAGTCCCTTCGTTATCAGAGATTTCCTTTGCTGAAAGTCCGTAGGCGAAACTCTTAATAATTTCTTTTACCGTCTGTTCTGTCATGCTGTTCTCCTTTCTTTTCTCTGTTTTAAGTATAAAAATAAGACCTTTCGGTCTTGCTCTGATTTCCATATACGCATTCTTGATAAACTATAGCCCTCTTTAGTTAATTAAAATACTTATCAATCCTAGTTAATTTGTACATTTCACTTTCCATTCTTTTTGCAAAATATTCATGACCTTTTAACGTTAAGTGTGTGTTATCAGACCCAATAAAAGCATCATGATTATTACTGTTGATGATACCTTTAATGTATCCATTGGTGTTGTCTGTGATTATGCTTCCAGTAGAATCATAAGTTATGCCTCTTGCCGTATCAATCAACGGTATACCATATTTGGCGCATGTTTTCTGCAAGATTGGTAAGAAAGCTTCACTTATTTGCATAATGGTTGGTTGCGGATTGAAAGGAGTTACGCAAATGGCTTTGCACCCTAATTTTGATACCTTATTCCAATATTCATTGATTGCTGTTTCAAGTGCGCTTAAATCCGAATAGCTATCGTTCAACCCGCCCATTGAGATAAGAATATCAGGATTATATTTTGCTACATTATCCTCAAACCTATCTACCATATTTACTCTACCAGTGCCATTATTGAGATAACCAGTTCCGCCAAAAGCGACATCCAATAAATCATAGTCAAACACTTTCGACAATTTTGAAATCCATGAATTTATAACAGCTTCTCCGCCACCAATAATCGACGTTGACTCCGTGATACTATCGCCATCTGCTATAATTTTCAATCTATTAGCATTGTATTTCTCGACTGCACCATTTGTTTTAATTCCACGAAATACTCCGTCAATATAAATTGAAATATGTTTATGTTCAATTTCGCTTGGGAAAGTCACTTTTTGATAATATACGTTTCCGTCACTTGGCATTTGTATACAGTCGCTTGTTATGCTGTATTCATCAATACATACCGTCAAAGCTGAGTTTCCATGAATCATTACTTCAAATTCTTTCCCAGAAAAATAAAACTCAATCCTATAACCTAAGTTTATCGGCAAACCAGAAGTGACAGCTTTATATTTGGGGAAAGTATCACCTGCAATTTTCATAGGTACAGAATATCGAAAAATTTCCGAAATTTCAGCGTTAGCAACGTCATTTTTAAGTGCTGAAACAATTACACCATCAGTTATGCTGGAAGTAGTTGACGCAACCGATGCTTCTGCAATACCTGTTTTATATGTGTTCTCATTCAGTAATCGTCCACCAAAAACAGAAGTATTAGGCTTTACATCAACTTTTAACTGTTCAATGTCATTTAGTGCATTATCTACACTTGCTTTGATTCCACCGTCTCTTTTGTCCTCTAATTTTTTAATTGAAATCGTACTTTTATCACTGTTCGCATGTGCAAATACAACCATTTTTACATCATGCGGAAATGTAATATACCCACCTGTTGAAACTCCAGTTCTTCCGGATGTTTGCACTTGGTCGCTATATTCTGCAAGTAATTCATCCGTTGTTCCGTTCACACCAGAAAAAGCACGCCAACATCTTGTAGGATTCCCATACGAGTCACTCGAAAGATTTTCGGCTTTGAATTTTCCACCGTTATTTAGAAAAAAACAGTACAACATGTTATTTTTATCTGCCGCATAAATACCATTGTTTATTCTTCCTGGTGTGATATATCCATTTTCTGTTTTGGTTGACGATATTAAAGTCAATGCGTCAATTTCAGTTTCCTTGAGCGTTCCAAGAACACTATCTTCGACATTACCTAAATCTTCCTTTAGTTTATCTATTTGCTCTAACTTTTCTTCTGGAACTCTCTTTCCTATATATTCTTCCGTATCCACTACATACTCAACAGATATTTCGTTTTCTGATGTCAGCACGGTTGTAGGGTAATTTGTGTGAATTGCTTTTAATTGCTCGCTATCAACTGGGGCAGTGATTACTTGCTCCATGTACTCTTCGTATTCATCATTTTTCCCAACAGAAAAACAGTATTTCAGTCCATCTTTTAGTACAAGAAGATTTACATACCCTTTTATATTTTTAGCAATTTTTACAGAAGTTCTTGTCTTCCCTTTATCTATACTAAACCATTTGATTTCATCATTTTCATCTATAAGTTTGATATTCCCGCCGTCACTCAATTCTCCGTTGGTGATAAGTGTAAATAGCGTACCAGCTTTTGCTTCGAATGGAATGTATTCATTTCTCTTTTCTGTATTAAGAATATTCTTTCCTGTAATTATGATTTTTCCTGTTCCAGACAACATCTTTATTGGAAGATTAGAAGAATCATCTATAATGATAGTTTTTCCTGATGCTTTTTTTATTATTGCAGGAGCTTTATTTCCTATCTCTTCACCTAATGCACTAATTTTTTCTTTGTTTGTTGTAATCTGCGCCAACTCTTCTTCCGAAATTCCACCCAAATCACCATCAGACGGAGCCGGAGGAATGAGGGTTTTCTTTTCGATTTCACCCGTTTTATTGTTCCTTACATTTAAAAATGCAGCTTTTCCAATATCACTCGTTGCCATGTCGTACCTCCTTACTCAATCGTGATTCCTCTTGTTTGTGGGTCGTAATTCGCTGTTCCGGCGGTAACTGGATTTTCTTTCAGATACTCATTGACAGCTGTTGTCACTTGTTCTTGAGTGACAGGATTCTTTATTTTTTCATTGACAATCGCCAATACATCTTCTGCTTTCAATGCCATAATTCTCACTCCTTAAACAATAGATATGCGTATCCTCTGCTCTTTCACGTTGAATTTTAATGTTCTCATAACATCACTCCCTCGATGTCATAAAGAATTCAGACACATTAATTCCTACTCCAACTTGAATATCTCCGCCGAATGGAGTGATGCTAACTTGTCCGCTAGTTGTAATTTTAAAAATAAAACCGAGAGAATCATTGATGTAGATCCTGCGGAATACTCCGAACAGAGGCGCTGGTGTCACAGTAAACGGTCTATATTCAGTTCCATTTGTAAGTTTTGATGTCGTATTGCTAGAAATTCTAAACCATGTTACAGCTCCTGCTTCCGTAATGTTACAAGTTAGATACCTACCCTCGACAGTTCTTGTTTTAGGCACTATAACAGAATTAATAGCTTCCCTTTCTTCATTAACTTCTTTTGCTCCATATGGGCTACCTTCTTGAGAGTACTCAGTAACATCAGTGAAAGAAACTGTGTTATTACTATTGTTTGTCATTTTATATTGTCTCTTACCAGATGTATTTTTTAATACGCTGTCCTTAAAATCAGTTCTTAATGCCATAACGATACCTCCTATAACTTCATTCCAAGCTTGATATCACCGAGCTTGTTCTTGTTTTCCTTGATGCTGTTCAAACCATTGTAGTAATCAACAGTCATCTGTTCATATCTATTCATATCCTCATAAGACGGTGTCTGCTGATTTGGATACCAGTTTTTCATGTCTGAGAATGTGTATTTTACAAAACCGAACGACTTGTCATGTAAAAGCTTCAAGTTCAATTCAATCAGATTGAATTCATCTGCATACGGGAAATCGGAATATGTCTTATCATCGCCCATCTTTTCATATTCGTATTCCGGGAACAACTCAAAAGACAAGTCGATCAGATATTGTATGTTGTTCTTGATTCTGTTATATGCTCCATAACTGAAAAAGGAATTCGCATTCCAATCAGTTCTAGGTTCGGAAAATGATGCCATGCTATTACCTCCTTGTTTCAAGCGTTCCACTTACAGTTCCGTCATAGGTCAGCGACACGCTTTCCGCTACTGTCTTGACCATTTCTCCGTCACGGTTTTCTTGATAGATTGTGTCTCCTGCATCAAGTGCCGGTTCTCCACGGTAATCAATAGAGTAGTCAATGCCTGGATTGTAATAGTCAGCAACCCATTTGCAAACTTTATCGCACAACTGTTTATCTGATATCAGCGGATTGCTCCAATCTTTTTCAATGCCGTAATTACTGATTTCCGCAACGGAATAAGCGTTTGACTGATTGAATTTTTTACCGTTAACGATGACTTGAACCTTCTTTCCCATGTCATTTCCGCTAAGTTGCAGTTCGACAAAATATGCTCCACTATCCGAAATCTTAACGCTTTGACCACTTGATGCATTTTCAAGAGATGCTGTATAGGAATGATGCGGTTCATCAAATGTATAAAGTAGAGTCTCATTTGTCCATTCTACTTCTTCGCTAAGAACCTCTTCAACCGTATTGGACTTTGAGTACACAGTTCTGATATTTTTCAATCTCTTGATGTTCTCCGGCTTGCTCATTGTCGGACTGGAATACATATCATCTCTTTCGATTGTGTAATCGATGTTTTCTCCGAGTTCAATGTAGTCAACCACAAGTCTTGTATTTGCATTGATTCTGCCAAACTCAATAACCATCTTGTCAAACGTCTTGAACTGGTGATCTGTAGTCCATGTTTTCACATCAGCATAGTGGATTTTTCCATCAGAAATTCCGATAGATTCAACAATCTGGTCTTTCAGATAAGTGTTAATGCTCATCGTACGGGGGAACATATAATACACTTTTATTTTCATTCCATTGCTTTTTCTAGGAACCTCAAACGTCTTTACAATCTGCGGAGGTATCGAAAACGTTCCACCTTTAGGAGCAATATCTTTTGTAACAAATCCTACATCATCTTTAACACCAGTCCTCGGAAGAAACGGCGGTCTGCTACCGAGCTGCCACATTGAATCTTCATATGTCGCATAACGCGTCTTTTCATTGTCAATATTCACATTGGAAACATCAGAGAAATATGCAGTCTCAGTAGAAGTCGTCTCTGCATCCGGGTCGAATGCTGACTTGATACAGATTTTTCCATATCTATCCACAGTCAAAACGCATCTTCCGGCATTAGCAATAATTTGCAATGCCTCTTTGTGCGACACTAATGGAATAGGGTTTCTGACCTCTACGGACTTTAAGTATTTGTCAATAAAAAACTTGTCTTGAGGAATCGAATAAGTACCGATTGCATCAGCAATCACATAATTTGCCAAAGCATACAGTGTAATTCCTTTTGCGTGCCAGTCTCCACGGTAATAGTCACCATCACCGAACTGTTGAAGAACGTCTACGGCTTTAATGCTCGCTTCATCGTCACTGGCTGACCACTCACTCAGCTTTAATGTATGCAACAAAATCCACTCTGTTGTTCCATCGTCGAGGTCATATCCCATCTGAACAACTACATCCTGTCCTGTCCTTAGATAATTGATAATTGATTCCTTATTGTCGTAATCGAATTTCTTATCGTTATTATCAAGAGTAAGCGTGAAGTTAATCTCCGGCAAGTCCTCATTGATCTGTGACATCGTAGAAGTCGATTCTGCATTGATTATGTCCTCATCAGTAAAAACTACTGCATTGCCAAATAAAATACTCTCAATACGCACACGATTGTTTGTAGCGGACATTGCAGTGACTTTTATCTCAAGAGAAGTTGTATTGTCGAATCTATCATCTGTCGTAAAGTTCAAACTGCTGTTCGAATAACTCTTTGATGTTCCGTCAGATGTGATTATGCTAAATTCACTAGGATAATTCCCGGCAAACTTTATAGTTAATCCGGCAATATCAACACTCTCTTGAAATGTCATTTTCACCGAGAAACTATTCGAAAACAGGTTTTTCGATACAATTCCAACAGGTTCGTACTGAGACGCTGCATCCGGGAGAAATCTCATAGAGCCATCAAGTAACCAAAAGTTATTTTCATAGGTTGCGTACTGGCTTTGAACTTCTTTCTGTTCAAACACTCCATCAAAATCAGAAAATTCGGCATACTGGCTTTGATTACTCAGCAATGCCTGACTCTGTGCTGTATCATTTATAACGCCAAGTGTTACTTTCATGTAAGAAGCATTTCTCAGCGGATTTTTCATTGATTCTCTATATGCATCTGATACTTCGTACATCCTACCACCCCGCATCAATCAGATTCATTTTACAGTTAATATAAGCAAGAGGACGGCCGGATGAGTCTATCTTGAACACATCTGCCGTCCTGTCTCCGCAATACATTGTTAATGTACGCCACTTATTATTTACCATATCCCAAAATCGAACACTACTAAAGAAATTCTTATCAAACTCTTGTAGCATTGTTGACCAAGTTTCCGCATCTAAGTACGGCCACTCCAATGAATCTATCTTATAGTTATCACGACTCATTTTCTGTCCGACTACTTTATTTGCCGCATTTCTAGCAGCATTTGTAGCAGTCGTAACTTGAAAATTTGGATAATATTTCGGTGCCGGATATTGATGACCATTTACAATGATGAAATTGCTCAATTTAATTGACATATCCTAGCACCTCCTATGTTGTACTGAAACTGTATCCAGAGTTTCTACTTCCTCTTGACAGTTCCTTATTTACTTTCTTGCTGTTCATCATCAGTGATGTATTCTTTCTAAGAAGTCTCTCATTCTGCTCGATTAGCTTCTGTAAGAGTCTTTCTGTGGTTCTGTTCGCTTCTGCAACTCCGTTGGATACTCCGGTCACAATCTGATTGTTGTTAGCAACCACATTTCTATTTCCCATTCTTCCAACGTATTCAGGTGCTTTCTCATTCGCCACAAACAGCTCACCATTCTGAGGGAATCCACCTACAGAATATTTCCCGACCACATCAGACAGCTTGAATGTACCGATACCGTTTGCGTATCCTTTGTATCCGCGTGCAGTCCATCCAGCATACAGACTTCCGTATCTTTTGACTGTGTAATTGATAGCAGCGATCATGTTTGACAGTGGATCGTAAATGTTTGTATTGAATCCTTCCATCGCATTTGCACGGAATGTTGGGTCAATTACCTGCATCAATCCTTTTGACGGAATACCTCTGATTGCGTTGATATCCCAGTTGTTGATAGCGTTCGGATTTCCACCAGACTCATGCATCATCTGAGTTAACAAGGCATTCAGATTGGATTCGCTGAACTGATTTGTCAGTAAAAGAGCTTGTTTCGCAAGTCCTCTCCACTGCTCCACTCCGGCAGATGGTCTGTAATCAACAGCACCGAAACTGTCAAAGAATCCTTTGATTTTGGAAACTGCTGTTTCAAACAGTGAATTAACTGCCGTCTTCGCAATTGTGATTCCAGGCTCAAGCGCTCCTGTCAAATCTGTGAATTTATCAATTGCCGCTTTAAGAAGCTTCTTCGGGTCTTTGATGTAACTGAAAATGTTACTTGCAATATCGCTGATTTTGTCTGCTGTACTTCCAAAGAAATTACCGATTCCAGATTTATACTTCTTCACGCCAGTAATTCCCATCAATGCTGCTGTTTGACCAGCTGGCATTACCTTTGTACCTTTTGGCATCGGAAGAACTACATTTCTTCCTTTTGGAATTACAGTCTGTCCATTCGGATACTGGACAAGCTCTCTGTAGGTATTTCCTGACTGGTCATTGACAACGCCAAAGGAATCTCTCGCGACTCCGTTTGTACCGATTGCGTAGTTATCAAGTCCAGAGACGTTAATCAGATCTCCGTCTCCACCTAATTTTCCGTAAACCCAGTTCACAGCCTTAGCGATTGCTTTTACTGCGCCCAAAACAGGTGACTTAATCCATCCAGCTACAGTATTGAAGTACCCACCAATCTTATCGAAAATTGACGTTATTCCGTTGTAGGCAGACTTAAAGATATCCTTGAACCACTGAGCAATTGACCGCATATTTGTTTTGATATCCTCACGTTTTTGACCAAACCAAGAACCGATGTTTGAAAAGGCTGCATTTGTCAATGAACGTGCGCTTTTAAATTTCGTACCAAACCAAGAACTTATGCTCTTCATTCCATTTTGGATGTCTGTATTCTTAGCTGAGAACCATTTTCCAACATCCGAAAATGCTTTTGTTACACCGTCTCGAGCATCTTGAAATTTTTTCGAGAACCACTGAGCAATTGGTGAGAAAATCGCTGTAATTGTTCCGAAAAGCAATTGGAATAAAGATGAAATATATTGCTTAAATCCAAGCGCAATATCTTCTACTCCTTTCCAAGCCTTTCCCCAATCTCCAGTAAATGCACCTGTCACAAATGTAATTAAACCTTGAATTATCTCTATTGCTCCACTCACCATTCCGGTAATAGTAGAAACAACTTGTGCTATTCTTTTTATTATTATGGAAAGTAATGCCCCAATTGCTTTAACTGCGGCAATCATTGTTGATTCGAACAGTTCTTTCGCTCCACTTGATTCATATAAATCGTAAATAGAATTAAACAGTTCTTTTAGGTTCTCCCAAAGTGGTTTAAATCCGTTATCCCAAATTTCTTTTTTCGCAAAAGAAAATGCATCTCCAATTTCCCCAACAGCATTTTTTACAGCATCTCTGAATCCCTCAGAAGTTTTCCACAAGTCCATGAGTTCAGCAGCTAAAATTGTAATTCCGGCAACAATCAATAAAGTTGTTGGATATAATGTAATAAGAGATTTAAAGTTTAACTTTCCTGCTACATCCTTTATTTTATTGAATTTTTCTGCCATTCCATCTAATTTTGGAAGAATTTCAGCTATTTTCTTTGTGATTTCACCTGTTGCTCCGATTCCAATAACAGATGCAAGTATTCCTGTATTTTCACCACCGTCAGAAGCAAACTTGAAAGCATTCTTTATTCCATCAATAATCTGTGATCCAAGTTCTTTCCAATTGGCATTCTGAATAAATGTTCTGATTGATTCTATTACAAGAGCAACCATTCTTCCGATGGATTCTCCGATTGTTCCAAGATTGATTGAGTCCAGTGCGCCGTTAAAAGCATTAGCCAACGCCATTCCAATGTCTTCACCTTTAAGCTCTCTCAGTACACCGACAAGAGTGTTCCAAGAAATCATAAAATACGCTCCGAGAGTGTATCCTATCGTTCCCCAGTCAATGTTTTGAATCCCTGTGGAAATAGCTGTTCCGATTCCTGTTCCAAGATTCGTCCAGTTAAACCCGGTAATCAAAAGCTGTGCAGTATTGAACACCGTATTCACTCCGGCAGCAACGGTAGCTCCCATTAATGGCCATTCGATATTGTCAACAAGGCTATTCATTGTTGTGGTAAAAGCATTGCAGAAATAAGTAATCTTTTCCCCATGCTTATTCCAGTCAAAAATGTCATACAATTTCTGCATTCCGGCATTTACGCCCTCTGCCATGATTGAGCCTAGAGAAGTCCAATCTTGAGCTTTGAACGCTTCTCTGAGCCGTTTAGCATAATCAGAAATAGCTTTAGTCGGTTCAGTTGTCTCAAACATTTCAGAAACATCTGGTCCCGTATAAGCACCGGAACTTCCGTCAGAGCCACCACTTGAACTTGAGCTTGATGTTGTCGGCTGGATCACATTTAGTTCATCAATTCCAAGAGTATAGTTCTCAAGGTCTTTTGCTGCTTTTGCCGCATCACTTCCAGCTTTTTTAGCACTACTTCCAGTGGATGTGAGTGTTTTTCCGTAGTCTTTCCATGCTTTTTTTGCTTGAACCACTGCTGTTTTTCCAGTCAATACAGCCATGAACTGCGCGACCTTATTCATTGCATTGGCGAGCATATCAATAAATGCTGAAATATACGGTCCGACTACATTGATAATCGGAGCAAAAGCCGCCGCCCAAGCATTCTTCAAATACAGAAGAGATGTGACAATACCAGAAATGCTCTTATTGTAATCAGAACTGTATTGAACAAGGTTGTTTGAACCTTCCTTGATTGCATTGTTTATTGCGCTTAATGCTGAAAACACAGTGGAAAATACAAGTGACATTCCTAGCATTCTTCCCATTGACATTTGACCACCAGATTTGTTTGTTTTGGTAATCAAATTCTTGAGATCCCTCGCTTTAGAAACCACTCCACCAACTGTTTTCCCCATCTTCCCGAACGTATTAGAAAGAGATTTTGAAACTTTCTGAGTGCCTGAAAGAATCTTTGAAAGCTTAGACGCTTCTTTTGTCTCTTCTTCAGCAATTCCTTTGTCTTTATCTGGGACGATGCTCGAAAATCTTTGTCTCGTTTCTGCTCCGCTCAATACGGATTTACCATCAGATGCACCAAGTTGTCCGCTTGCCTTTTTGATGGTCTGAGCACTTGCTTTTAAACCGGAAGTTTTCTTTTTCAGTTCATCGCAAGCTTTTTTTGCTGAATTAACCTCAGAAGAATCAACGGAAATTTTTATGCTTTTTGATGCTTCTGCAACTTTTTGAGAAAGGTCTGTCACTTTCTCTGCTGCTTTTTCTACATCTCCAAGCTTGTTTACGCTGATTTTAATTTGCCGTCCATTGATTTTCGCCATATCTTTGGACATTGTCTTAATAGCATTCTTTAAAGCTTTTACATTTTTAAAATCAAGTTTAGAAATGCCCTCAAGATTACCAGTAAGTGCCTTTATTGTTGGTTGATAAGAGCAAACAGATTGAAGCTGTTGCGATACAGTACCTAATCTCTTTGCCAAATTAGTCAAACTAGCATTTGCTGACTTAGCCGACGCTTCAACTTTTACCTCAAGAGAGTCAACCTCTGTTCCCATGTTTTCACCACCTTTTTACAAAAAATAAAGGATGGTGAACCCATCCTAATTTATCGATGTCTCCGGCAATCCTCTTGCCCTGTCTGCTGCAATCCAAGCATCCATTTTTCTGATTTCCTCTTCCATCTCACGAAGTTCACGTTCTTCCTCAGTCATTCGCGATTCTTCAATTAATGTTTTCAGAATCGGTTTCTTCAGATACTTTTCTTCTTTGACAAAGCACGTATTGATTGCACTGATAAGATATTGCCCTGACATCCAATTCATATAATCAATATCAAGGAGTTGCTCTTCGTATCCGGCAGATACCGCTTTCATAATTCTAGGATTCATGCTCCAAAATTCTGTCCAGCCAACTCCCATTTTTTTTGCTTGCGGATACCATTCACAGGTGAAAAACTCACGCTGAGAACGATACGATCTTACTTCGCTGCTGCTGTTTTTCTGCCGCCAGTGTTCTTCTTCTCCTGATTCTTTGTAGCTTCCGCTTCCGCTCTCTTGTTGAGGTTGCGAAAAAAATCAGACTGTTCCATTTCTTCTTGCATTACTTTGGTTGCATCATCCATTGTGCCACCATTCAGAATATGCTCTTGAATCTCAAGTCCGGCATCTGCACGTCTTTTTCCCATGCACAGCGCAATATATCCTCTAACCATGCTCATCGGTTTCTCTTCCATGGATTCAACTGATACGCCCATGTCCTCAAGGTCGCAAACAAGGTTAAAGTCAAAAGGTTTCCCTGAATATTCTTTTCCATTAATTTCAAATGTTTTCATGTCTTTGTATTCCTTCCCGTAATTTTATATGGGAAGGGCGCCCCTAAGAGCGCCCGTTCCTGTTGTTATTCTGTAATGTCAGCGTAATCAAATTTTACGTTCCGAGTATTCGCTGACCTGTCTTGCTCGGAACGTGTTACCCCTTTGTTACTGTAAATGTGCCGTTTCCAGCGTCAACGATTGTATACTCGTCTGTCACTTTCTTTGCGACAGTGTTCTGAATGATGGTTGCTGTCATCTCACAGATTTCATCGACACCACCAACGTCTGACGGAGTAGCGGATACCTGTGCAACGTATGCATATTTCGCAACGCCACCGATACCGTCTGTTCCATATAACTGGAAGATAGCTACTCTTTTCTTCTCAAGTTTGTCAATATTGTCCAGGTACTCTTTTTCAAGGTTCCCTGTTACCTCTTTTGCATCGGACTGCTTAATACCCATTTCAAATGTCTGTGCATCATCTTCCATAGTTGTTGATTCAACTGTGTTTGGTGCAGACACCGGAGCTGGCATTGACTTTGCTTTCAGAAGCAGTTTGTAACTTCCGGCAAAATCAACTGTTGACAAATCCGCACTATCATCAAGTTCTTTGTAAATAGCTCTTACTTTATAACTGGTTGAAGCCATTTTTTACCTCCATTTCTGCCATCTAGGCAATAAAAAAGAGCCTTTCGGCTCAGTGTAACGCATCTATATTTCCGAGAGTTCGTCTTACTCGCATTACACATCGGTAATATTCGTTTCCGTCACTCTCTTCTGGGAATGAATTAATTTCAAATCCCATGTTTTTGTATACCAAGGCAACCTCTTTCAAAACTGCCTTAGCTTCTTTAACACTTTTATCTGTACTTACTTCCACTTGCATGGAATACAAGATTCCGCTGATATCTTCACCGTCCAAAGTGCGTGCTTTTTCTGCACCAGGCAATTCACGAATGTAAACTGTTGGATATTTTACGGTCACGCCTTTAGGTTTTGAAGTAGTCGTGAAACGAATGTTCGGATACTTACTTTTCAGCTTATCTCCTACTTTCTTCTGAACAATAGAGAAGATGTGTGTCTCTAAGTCGAAAACCCATGAATTATCCACTTCCAAACACCTCCCTAGCTACTTCTGAAACGGATTTAATCATCTCAAGGCTTGCATTGTACATCGGCATAGTTGCTTTGATACCGTAGGAATGATGCCATTTTCCATCATCACCAAAGTAGTACCAGCCGTTCGGATCAGCAGCATGAGTCTGTCCCGGATAACTGCCAACACCGAATCCAAGCTCTCCGGCTTTTGGGTTTGGGATGCTGTTGTAACGAACACCGGCTCCGAATTCTATAGCGAACAGAAGATTGAACGGTTCTCTTCCCTCTGGATACTTGACTTCACCAGTGGCAATCAGTACCGCTTTGCATCCCATCTCTTCTTCTGTCTTATCACTTTTCAGAGTCACTGTTTTTCCGAGCGGAGATTCTGTCAGCTTTTCAACTGCGACAGTCTGTCCTCTCTCAATCAATTTTTCACAGAACAAGCTTAACTTTGAATCAAGCGATTTTTGATAAGCTTCAATCTGTTTGATTGCTTCATCAATGCTCTTTTGTGATAATCCGAAACTGATTTTTGTGCTCATTCTTATCCCTCTTTAATCAAGCGTTGAAGCAAGAATGTATCTTCGTGCATAGCTTCATCGTTAACATCCTTAACAACGTAATCTGCGGAGTTTTCATCCACGTTTGACATATTTATCGGGTCTTTGTATTTAATGGCTGAATTGCGCCAAATACGTGCTCCTTTTGCCAATGGAAGAGTTCCTTTTGCACAGACAATCGTTGCCTTGTCAGAGGAATCATCAATGCCAAACGCCCGAATAAATGTATCGGTCAATGTAGAATTGATATTCGCTCTGAATAACTTAGGTTCCGTGTAGTGCGGTTCAGTCTCTCCTGACTCAACAGGGATTTGTTCTCCATCCACTTCGATATACTTTACATTCCCGTCATCATCAGTCATATATACCGGAGACCTACCATCTTGCAAGGAGTAGTACATTTTCTGCTTATTTCTGTTCAGTGTCCTCACTTACGGTCACCTTCTTTACTTGCTTCTGAATCTGATTTACACCAGTACTTGCAAGTCCGGATACAATTCCTACTGCAATTGCATCAAGAACGTCTGTTGCTGGAAAGTTAGGAATTACATACATTCCAACAACTCCGAGAATTCCTCCGGCCACACCAACAATCACAGGGATATAATTATCTTTTACTTTTGGACACAGCTTTGCTCCGAGTCCAACAAGATAAGTAATAACTACGATCGCCAATACGGTTTCCATTGAAAAAATATCCATTATTCTTCACCACCATTCATTCTTTTTTCCAGTGCATCAATTCTGTGATGTGCACTCTTTACACCGTCTTCCAGTTTGATTATTCTTCCATTGTGAGAATCAAGCTTATCTTTCATCTGAGAAATCTCACTTTTGATGTCCTCACTCAAAGAAGATATGTTATCAAGTTTCATATTGATTTTTGTGTTCTGCTTAACTCTTTCTTCGATATCTTTCGTGTCCGAACGTTTATTGTTCTTCAAACCGAAGAAAATGGAAAAAGCAACTGACACCACACTTATAATGATTGCTGTCGATATTTCAATAGTCATCAATCATTTACCTGCCTTTTTCTTATTTCCATTAGCTGCCCACCACCAAATTAGCTAATACCCTGCGACCATTCCGGTAGAATCACCGCTTTGGTCACGCACAATCTTCTATAAAAAATGAACATACGGAAGCACGTCATTAAATATCGAACTTGAAACATAAGCATTTTCATAAGAACGGCTGATTGAATTTTCACTATGGCTTGTTTCTCCCTCAGCTCCCTCTTTTGCTTTTAGGTCAACCACAGCCATGGCGATTGTATTCAAATGCTTTTCCATGTCAGATTCTATCTTCGCATCCGTAAAAGACGGAGGATAGTTTCTGCACTGCTTAAATTTCTCAGTCACGAATCCGATTAACAGTTTTGATGGTTTTTCATCGGCAAGCTCTGGAATATCAGACAAGTATTCTACTGATTTCTCATAGATTCTGTCTTCAATTGCCATAGCTGCACCTCACGATCTACAGATTGAACTTTGTAATAAAGTATTCTTTCAAATCTTGCCCAGTCATATCGTCAACATTTGATACTTCATGTTCTCTTGCCAATTCTTTCAAATCAGCAGTGCTCATTCTGTTGATGTCTGTTTTCTTATACTTAAACTCTACCGGTATTTGCATTTTCTCAGAATACAGCCCCGGAGTTCCTTCCGGGACTTCTTCTCCTGCTTTGTACCACTTGCCGTTCATTTTGATAATGTTCTTCGCAAGCATCCAATCACCTCTTACGCTACTTTCATAACAACAACGCTATTCATTCCCTCAAATGATGGAAGACCAATCATGGATACTACGCAATGAGTATTGATTGGATGCTCTGTTGCATATGTGTAGACAGAAATACCAGTTTCAACAAGTTGCAGATTTCCTCCGGCGAGGTCTCCGCTTCTCTCTTCTGGTGTTCTTCCGAATACATAGTCTCCAAGGTATACACCTGCTGACTGACAAGAGATAATGTTTGTCGGGATGAAATACTGTGTTGTTCCAGCTTCATCAACATACATCTTGTCGTATACCTCGATTTCGATTCCGTACTCTCTCAGATAAGAAAGAACATCTGCCTGTCTTACTCTGATACCGCCATTGTAAGCAGTAATTCCGAGTACCTGTTTCTTTGTGTCTTCTGCTTTCAGAATCATCTCAAATGTCTCTGTATTCATAGAGAATCTTGTCAGAGAATATCCTGTCTTCTTTGCGAAATCACGTCTTGTGTCGATCAAGTCTTGAAGTGGTGTTGCTGTTGCCGGAACATTCCACTTATCAGATGTTCCTTGAATTTCAACGAAGTGATCTGCCTTGTGCTTTGCTCCATTGTCTGTTGTGTAATCAATTGTGTATGTCTTGTCTTTGATTTTAACAGTAACTTTCGGAACACCGTCTGACGGAGCAAGTAACTGCCAAATCTGTCTCTCAGGAACTACCATCGCTCCTTGAATCAGATTCATAGGTTTCTTGCTAATCTGTCTGAGTACTTGATTTGCAAGATTTGAGTTTTCAGCAGACTGATAGTTCGCATACTGCTGCTCCTCTTTTTCTGTAACCATGTAGGACTCTCTGTAGAACGGCATTTCGTTCTGGATATCCTGGAATCCACCGACATCTCTTAATTCTGCCTGTGCATCAAAGTTGGATGCTTTCAGAGAAATTGGCTGAGAATTTTCACCAAGGATATATCTCATTTCCAGTGAATCCTGTTTTGTTGTTCCAAATTTCTGTCTTCCAAGATACGGTGGAAGTGCAAGAGACGCTTTGTAGTTATCCCACATAACTCCAAGACTTCTCGCTGTAAATGCTTGACTTAATGGTAATGCCATGTCTGTTATTCCTCCTTAATTAACCTTCTGCAATCTTTGGTGCTCCGTAAAAAGTAACTCTCGGAGTCGCTTTTCTTGCTGCATCTGCAATTGAAAGGCCTGTTACTTTTTCCCAATCAATCGTTCCCTGATATACATATGTTCCCGGTGCATCTCCCTGTGTAACATCAACGTCCTCAAGAAGATATCCAAGGCATTCAGCATCATTGGACGGATACGGCGTTCCAGCTTTTACAATTTTCATTCCGTTGTTATCTGCCGCAGATACCATTGACTGCTCTACTACGCAAGCAGCTCCCTCATACGGGAAGAACTTCAGAATTCCTTTACCTTGTGTAAAATCTCTTACAATTGGTTTACCCATTGCTTAATTCCTCCTTATTTCAAAACGTAGTAGTCTTTTACAGACTGCTCACTCTGTTTGTTGCCGAAAACAATAGATTCTGCATTTTTCACATCTTCCGGCTTATCATCTTGTTTTCCACCGCCAGTATTTCCACCGCCCGGATTAATTGAACCGTTAGCGATTTCCTGTTCTTTCGCCTGCGCGGCGGCTGTTTCTTTATCGGCGATAATCTGTGACATGGAATCAATGGCTGTCTTTGCAAGATCGTAATTGTCTTGAAAACCAGCAAGAACATTCTCTGCCTGTTCACCCGTCAGTCCTTTTTCAGCAGCATAAGCACGAATATCTTTCTTGATGTTCTCTTTCTGCAATGCATCAATCTGTTTTCTCAGCTTCTCAATCTCGTCATCGTTCTGTGGTGACGGATTTTGGTTTGGCTGTGGATTTGGAACTGGTGCCGGTGTAGGCTGTGGCTGAGGTTCCGGCTTTGGTGCTGGATTTGGGTTCGGTGCCGGAGCTGGTCTGTTATTATGAAACTGATTCAAATAATTAGTGACCTGTGCATCTGTCGGCTCTTCAATTCCTAACGCAACCAAATTTTGTTTTGCTTCTTCTCTTGTCATAGTTATTACCTCCGTGATCTACATTTGATTTCGCTGTTCTATCAGCATGGATTTTTTCTTTTTCCATTTGACGCATGGATGCAAATTTATATAGAAAAAGCCAACCACTGATTTCTCAATGACTGGCTCGTTTCTACTATCCTAATTTTTGCCAACTCTTTGTCTCAGAGTTGAATTTGTATAATTCTGATGTATCTAACATCAAACAGGAACTTCCTGCATCTACATAAGTCGGGAGCTTATCAACATCTTTTGACTGAGCTTCATAGCTTCTAACATTTCCCGATGCTTCGGTACAAACAATGCTCCCCATATCCGGCACATCTGTTCCCGGAGGATACGTCTGTCCGTCTTGTTTTACTGTGTAATCATATGTCATTCTTCTACCTCCGGCGTTTTGTTACTGCCATTCAAATTCTGATTGTTCCCCGGTTCTTTATTCTGATTAACGTTATCGTCAATCTGATTTTGCTTATTTTCATTATCAGAAGTCTTGTAAAGTACATCCAGATAAGGCTTGGACAGAATGTAAGCTTTTTCACTATCCGGGAATAATGTGCTAAGCTCATATGCAAGTTTCGGATGAGTGCCGTCTTTCAACAGGTAGTCCAGAAACTGTGCCTTTACTAGCATATTATCCATAGGGCTGTGATTAATAATCACTTCAAACTGGCTCGTATCAATAGGACATTCATTTTTCCCTTTTCTTACACGAATAATATTCAAGATAACTTCATTCAGTCTTTGTTCTGACTCTTGAATAATCGGGTCTTTCAGTTTTCCTCTCGTCTTAGCCATATCCCATCCGTTGCGGAGTTGTACCGCCCCTTGAGTGTCACCACCTGTGTTTCCTTCAAGTTTAGGAATGGCAAGAATCTGTAGGATATTATCCAGCAAGTCTTGTTTTGCAACCTGTGACTGAGTTTGATTTAGCTCCTGTGTCATAATATCAACATCAGCCTTATTGTCAGTACCATTGTTTGATTTAACAACAAGAGCACCTTCCATTTTCATCTGTTGGAATGTCTCATGGTCAACTGTACAGTTTACAAATTTTACCCAAGCACTAACAAACTGTTCAATGCTGTCCATTCTGTTTGACTGCATATTGTTAATTGCATCAAACATGGATGCTACAAGCTCAATATCAGAAATTCTCTCAAAATTGTTTGGGTATTCAACAATAGGGATTCCACCAAACGCATGTACACCCCATTGTTCAACTTTTCCGTCTTTGATAATGCATTGGTTCGTTTTCGTGTGGCATGACTTATACCATTCACCGTTCAAGTCCTTTAATTCTTGAACGGAAACAAGCGGTTCTTCCGTAATAGATGAATAAATGATGTAAGTATTCATGGGAGTTGGAACTGTAATTCTGAACGGCATTTTTTCTCCAGGTTTTTCAAACTGAGCAGCTAAAAAAGCTGTTCCAGTTGCCGACTGCCACTCACCAGCTCTGATATTTCTAGCATGTTTATGAGCACGTCTCAAATAATTATTGAACACGTCAACATATTCGCTGATATTTTCCTTTACAATACTCACGCACTGCAACGGTTCTCCATATGACTGTCCAACTTTAAACTGAACTGCTTCATAAGCGTGATTCTCTACTACTTTGTTTACCACATCATCTCTGATCGTCTTTGTACGGTACAGAATCGGTTGATCTCCTTTGTAGTAGTCCCACAAATATTTAGTAACTTGTTTGTTAAAGTAAAAGATTCCAAGTGTTTCCCCTACAACTCCCAAAATATTGCTTTGATCAACCTCTTCGACATTCGCATATGCAATTTTTCTTCCGTATTTGCCTTTTACAAGGTCTTGTAGAGTATTCTTGTTCATTTCTTCACCTTAAATCAAAAAAGTCATTCCGCTACTGCAATTTCTAATTGGCAGCGACTTCCTGACTGTTTCTCCCGTTGCTACTTTGAAAATAATCTTTTTGTTACACTTCTTGCATCGACATACTTTGTCGATTTTTCCTTTTCCGTCATAAGTGCCAACTTTCCTGTTGCACTTCGGACAATAGATTGTTTGTTCTTTTACCATGTTTTTCACTCCATAAAAAAGTACGTCCAACGGCGTAACGCTGAACGTACTTTTTTTATTGCTTACACATTTTGTGTATTAAAGTATTTAATTTTGTTATGTCTTCCGCTATCAATTCAGCTGGTATATGAATTATTTTCCATTCTAACCCTAGTGAAAATTGTATTGTTGCTTCTATTTCCCCTTTATAAGGACTTCTGTGGTATATTTCACCATCTACCTCTATTGCAATTTTTTCTTTTGGAATAACAAAATCAACTTTATATCTTCCCACTTTTTGTTGTGGTATGATTTTATATTTTAATTTGATTAATTCAATTGCAACCATTGCTTCTGGTATACTTCCATATAACTCAGCTCTTGTCTTTGCTATATTTATCGCATTTTCATACTTTTGAAAATCATCCACTTGTTTCTTTATCTTTTCTACAGCAGAATTAAATTGTTTTTCTCTTTTTGTTTCGCATTTAGCAAGTCTTTCATCTAATACTGCTTTTTTCTTTCTTACAACACCTTTGCAGTAGTCGCAAATATATGTTCTTTTTCTGCTATATTGTGTCCTAACTACTTTTCTTCCGCACATCTCGCATGGTATCGCATACATTTCATGCCCAGGAATTGTTTCTATCATTTTAATTCCGTCTTCCAGTGATTCGATATAACTCATTTTTTACCGCCTTTTTGTAAACACCTTATTTTTTTAGTGTGAGAAAGCATTAAGGCTTCTGCTTTTCGGGAGCTACCCTATCCCACACTTTTTCATGTTACAATTATACTACATCTAGTAGTGAAAAGTCAATCATTATACAATATATTGTTTATTTTCTTTTTCAAATTCTTCAACTGCTCTTTTTTTAGCATAAATATAACCTCTTTTTGTCATTCCCATTTCTTTGGAAATTTCGGTATTACTTTTACACATGATATATTTTTCTGTTAAAATATGTTTGTGTTTTTCCGATTTCACTTTTGATATCTGTCTTCTTATCTTTTCTTTTAAATCAAACAATTCATCTATCATTTTATCAGCATTTTTTTCCTCTTCTATTATTTTGGATATCACGTTTCCAATTCTATCCTCACACGCAGAAGTTTGTACACGTTCACCGCTTGTAAATCCAGGCGTGCACATAGCGTTTAATCTCAGTTCATATATTTTTTCGATTTTTTTATTTATTTCATTATTCAGTCTGCTTATCTGTCCTAAATATGTTTTTGTATCCATTATCTATAACCTCCTCTAAACGGATTGTGTACCGCTTCGACTCTTGCTTCTCTTGTCCCTGCCGTCATTCTTATAGCAAAGTTTGAAAAAACGTCCGGTACGTCATCAAGCTGCTTTTTATCCGAAACAGAATATCTTGTCAAAAGACTCATCATTACTCCATACGGCTCTTTTGGCGTATAAAGTGAAGAATCCTTGAATATTACGTGCTGTAAAATCCAACTTGAGCACTGATAGATTCTTGCTTCTTTGTTCGTTTCCGTAGGAGTATCCGTAATATTGCATATCCATCCTTTTTGCTCTACTCGCTTATTAACTTCCAGCGCCACTCTGTCTCCTCCGGCATTTCGCTCAAATTCGCACTCTTGAACCTGATTATCAACAATGATGTTTGATGCATTCTCATACTGTAATTCGTAATCTGCTGTATTATCGCAAACGCAATCAACACAATAATAGTCTTCTCCGTACTTCTGCAAGACTGGGAGAACAAAATAGTCCGTTCCTTTTCCTTTTGTATCACATTGAGCAGTGATGATTTCCGGTGCTCCATGTGGCAAATTCAAATACCGCCTTGTCTTTTCTTCTGGGAACAGAAGTCCTTCTCTTTCAATTGGCTCCTGTTTGTAAAGACATCTGTATGACACATCGTCCATGAGCAATTGCTGGTCTTCAAAAAATTCCACAGTAAAACCGCTATACTCATAATCAAAGTTGCTTTTTCCTGTTTTCGGATCAATGTCTGGCACCGCAATTGTTTTTACACGGTCATTCCCCTCATACATCTTTTGAATACGTCCTATAACATCGTGTACGCTCCATCTAGTTGCTATATGAATTTCCTTGCAGTTATTCCCGTCTGTGTCCTGAATCTTTCTCTGACGGGCATCTACGGCGTATTTGTCCCACAATTTATCAAGAATATTCCTGTTTAACGCCTCTTCGATTCCACCGATCATATCATCAACAAATAGAAACTTAGAAGCACGTACTTTTCCGGCATTCTTACTACCAACAGATGTGCACTGAACAGATGGGAACGGTTTGTATTTTCCAACATTGAACTGCTCCATCTTCGCATTTTCTCCAGAAACAGCCAAATTCGGAAATATATCATGCCAGCAATACTCCCCTAGATTCTTTACAATATCCAGTTCGCCATCATAGAACATTCTTGTGATGTCGCTGCTATGCGAATAGAACAAATTGAAGTCTTTTGGGTACCATCCAATGACTCCGCTGAGGAAAAATTTCTCTATTGAAGTTTTCCCAGCGCCGGGTATGAGGGAAATCAAGAGCATATCGTACTTGTCATCAAGCATTCCTTGTAAGCCATCTACAAGACCGATTTTCAGAAATTGCTTTCTTCTAGGCATGTAAAATCGCTCTTTTGGTTCTCTTTTCTTCTCGATGTACCGGAAGTAGCTATCAACGCACTTGTTTTTTGCTTCTGCTAAAATAAGATCGTAGAAATCATCAAGTATTTGGTAATATGTCCCGTTCTCAAATGCATATTTTTCCAAATCCCATGAAGTACCGCCAGTGCTGTTCATTATAAACTGCTCATACAGCTGTCTTGCTCTTCCGGAAATTTTCAATCCATCGTTATCTTTGTTATTAAACAGGGCAACTTTGCTGGCTTCTCTGTACGCATCAAGCACCTGTTCGTCAATCCCCTTACGCTCTATGTAGTTTTCATACCCTTTTACGGTTTTAATCAAATAATCGCTCGCCATAACACAAAAAAATGCCCCCTAACTCTTAAAATAAAAAAGTTAAGGAGCACTCCCCTGTTCCCTGTCCGCATCCGGGCATGAGCTTCTGTATTTACTTTACGATTTTTTCTTTGTGGCTGGTAATCTTCGCCCCGTCTTTTGTCGGTCGGATTGTCACTGTATAACCGGAATTAGCCACCAAACTGGCAATATCTTCCATTTTGCAAGTAATCACGCGTTTTACTTCATTTTTTCTCATTTCATCGTTCATTTTCATCACCTAAAACAGACAAATATGCTTGAATCCATGCTCAATGTCGTTTTCTTCAAAGAATCTGTTTGCATCCTGTCTGTCATTGACATTTTCAAGACATTTCTTCGCTTTTTCAATGCGATCTAAAAGAATTTTTGCTTCTTTTTCAACTTCGCTCAAAGATTTTTCTGATTTTTCTTTCCACTTTTCAATATTCATCACTACTTCTTCCTTTCGAACAGTTCTTCCGGCAGTGTTTCTCCCATCCAAACCATTCTAAGATATTTGCGGAATGTCGGAGTACAGACGCCCATTTTCTTTGCCGCTTCATCCATTGTAATTTTATGGCTGCAATAATCATTGATAGCATCGACGAAATTGTCTCTGTCAAGCACCTTAATTTTTCTTCCCATCGGAGCTCTCCTTTCTTCACATTTCCAATTATTTCAAACAAGCGTAACTGGAATCGAACCAATACATCAGGAGTCAAAGTCCTGTGCTCTACCATTAAGCTATACGCCCTTAGCTGCAAGAAATTTACCTCGAAAGCCGTAAGGAATTCTTGCGCTGCTACGGTTCTTTATAATATTGGAGTTTATTATATGATCGATAAACCACGTCTTTTATTAACAAAACGTTAGTTTCCGAGCTTCAGCGAACTCCGCAGCTAAAACACTGATTGAATTTTAATTCAAACATGATTAGGGTTTCCCCTTATTCAATCATGGTAAAAGTCATATTCTGCCACTGTGATGATAGGTCTGAGCTTCTGAGAGCGACTCTTGGCTTCCTACCACTGTCTAAGCACACATGGGATTGCTACCCACAAATTTCACGGTTCTTTCAGAAGAATATGTTTTGCATCAATGGATTTCACGTCCACTACAATAGCTTATCAAAAACTTGCCATACCGCTACTTTAACGAACCTCTTGTGTTATACTCCGATTTCTCGGATTCAAGGCAAATCAGCTTATTGAGAATTTCCATCTCTGTTGGTGGTCTCTCACACCACGAACTAAATGGATTATTTCTGCACCGCAGACGTCTATTAATCACTGGCCACAAGGATTCTGCATTTGACTTCTCTATGATGATACACTGCAAGGCATTGTTGATGGTTTCCATCTCCACCACCAGGATCACTCCTAGTGAAAAGAATCAGCTTATCCAATATCTCGAACAAGCCTATCTCGTTACCATTGCATCTCGGCATGACTGAAAAATCACTCTTCACCGAGTTAATCATGTTTGAATTGCCGTGGTCGGATTCGAACCGACACATTTCACACGTTCTACCAATTGAACTACACGGCAAACCGAAAGGAAAAAATCTTATGAAAGGATGACTCTCCAAGTTCACCACGCTTGGAGAAGCTACCGCCCGGATTCGAACCGGGACCCTGCTGATTCGTAATCAACTGCTCTATCCATTTGAGCTATGATAGCATTTCACGGTTTTTGAAATCTTTTAATCACTTTAAACTTATTGGAATCAAAACTAATCTAAAGGAAAATGGCATATTTACTGCACATAGGGCGCGTACATGAGGGGTGTTTCTGAGAACCGTGAAACTCAGAACGCCACAAGGAGGATTCGAACCTCCAATACCTTTATTGGATTGTGGCTTACGACTGGGTGAATCGTCATTCAATTACTTGCATGTCATCAGCAAAACCAGTCTTAATTACGTCAGATTACAATCAACAACGATATTCTGACGGAACCGATTTCAGAATCGGCTAAACCTACCGGGACTTGTGACGTCCCTTTGTTCAGCTTTCCGCTAGTAGGTGGAGAATCGTCACATGGACGAATACATGAAACCAATTATTAGTAAATGTCTTAATTAGTTTATTCTTTCGGAATTGTAATTCCGAATCCCAGAAATCCTGCAAAAATGATTACAGCCATAACAATCACTGAGAGAAATGCTTTTACGATTGTTGTCCAAATAATCGCTGCTGTAAGTTGTCCTACATCCCAAGCTATGCAAGCTGTAAAAATCGGTTTAAACAGAAGTAAATAACCTCCGAAATAAAGTCCTCCGGCAACTCCAGCAATTAGAAACGCAATTGCCAAAACCCATCTTAATTTCTTCATCTTCTCTCAATCCTTTCTCAGTACTTACAAATGTAATACATCGATGCGGTACTTATAAAGCAGAGATACAGAGAAATCATCATCCTGCCCCATTTCTTTTCTTCGTAATTCTCACATGCCATCGCAAACCATGCAACCGCTATCGTAATATTCGCAAAAATCAAAAGCATTCTACTCAGCATTTCTCTTCTCCCTGTGCTTCATCTGACAAGAAATCATCTGCACCACATTTGTTCTTTCCTGTCTGATTCCGTGTCCCTGTTTGAAAAGCTCACATTCAAGAATCTCTCCGCAATGAACACATTCATCGTTGATTTCTTTCCCGGCAATTCTCATTTCTCTTCCAACGCTTTCCAGATTTCCTCAATTATAAACCAAATCAATAAAACTGCAAGTATTCCGAGTGTTCCGAATTTGTAATCAGCTAACGCTATCACCAAGAATACTAGCGCTGCGATAATTCCTTTTGCAACTCCAATTCCAATTGCTCTAAGCCATTTCATGTCATTCCTCCCCGGAAATACGCTTCGTGATCCTCTCAGCGATAGCAAATGCCTTTTCGCAAACATCAGGTATCTCATTCAGTGCTGATTCAACAGATGCCACAAACGCATCATAGAATTCTTCGTGTTTCATCAGTTCACTTTTGACAACTGCACATGATGTTTGAAGAATCTGCTCCTTGAATCCGATATCATTCATACGAATCGCCCCTGAAGCTTCTTTCTCCAGCGTACAGATCAACCAGAACTCTAATTGCTGTCTTCAAGTCTTCATTGTCTATTTCGAGATATCTGTTCTTCTCTTCTGCAATCTCGATTTCACGAATAAGGTCTGATCTGTCGCAATCCTCATACGGGTCAAACGAGAATGGAAGTGTTTCATCCTCGAGAGATTCGATATCTTCTCCGAATGCATCGGCATCGATTTCCTGTCCGGCAAATTCCATCGAACAGTCTTTGAACTCAAGAACAAGTCCGCACTCCTCGCACCACTGACTTGCCAAACACAGCATCTCTTTCAGTTCCTGTTTACTCAATCCTTTTAAATCTTTCTTCGTAATCATTTTCCTGATATCACCTTTCCGCAGCTCTTACACCGCCAATAATGTTTTGTCTTGAAACTTCCGTCTTTCTGTCGAACAAGGTCTGAATGGTCATGCACTGTATGATCGTGTCGACAGAACAGGCGTTGAATGATTTTCAGCACAATCAGTACCTCCTTTTTGCTTTCTCATTCCCCAATACTCTTGGAATCAGGTTGCATTCACGCTTTTGAAAGCTGCATACATTTTGGGAAACTGAATAGCCAACCAATCAACCATCTCTTCATTTTTGCTCCATGCAATTGATGGTACACCCATATGGGCTTTTTGTTTTTGAGAATTTTTGGGGGACTTAGTAAGCCGATTTTTCAAAGCTGTTTTAACCCCCTCCCCGGTAGGTCCTTTATTGTCTGATTATTTGTGATATTGTCAATCTATTTAATAAACACTAATTTATCTGATAGAGTTGGCCATTTCCTATAAAATCATGTTTAAAATCACTACGGAGTCAATGATTTATTTTAACCATTAGTTTTTCCGTTCTCAAATCTTAAAAAATATCAATCGTTTTCCTCGATCTGTGGCGGTAGATCCTGTCCGAGCTGTGGCAATTGGTCTGCGGTCAGTGGTCTTGCCTCTACTTTCTCACGGCTAACCCCTGGAAGGTTCCACATATGATGCCGGTTCAGTGACGGGAGCACCTTCATGGGATTGATACGCTTATCTTGCAGCATTGACTCAAGAGACTGCTCGTTATCATCCATTATTCTTTTGGCAAGGTCTGTACGTTTTCGACTAAGTATAATACTATCGCTCCCACTATTATGGTGTTTAATATTATATTTACTGTCTCTGTTCCAGTCGTATAGAGTCTGTTTAGTAATGCCTGTCATGTCCAGGAATCCTTTGATATTGACAACCTGGCAATGCCTGTTGCAGATTCTCTTGTAGATGTCATAAGCATCCATTACTTTCTCGTCGTTGTATTCTGTCCCAATCTTTCCATCAATCCAGAGCAGATTGCCGTTCTTCTCGAACAGTGTCACTCTGATCTCCTCGATTATGTCATTCCAGATCTGTGGTGGAATATCTGATTCGTCAAGATCATCTCTAATGCAGTAATCAGTGATCACGTCATCGACTAAGGCTCTGAGGTTGACCGGATCAACTTCAACACTTTCAACACTGTTCACTGTCTCAGCTTCTACTCTCTCTGTTTTCTGTGCTGCTCTTCTCTTAGCCATTGTTTTCACCTCCGCATTTTCAAAATAATCTATCAAACAAAAAAGCCTAGACACACCGAGATATTGAACAGCTCATTGTCTGTTGTTTTCTCGATATGCCTAGGCTGACGATTCCTAGCTCTTTTCGATCCAGCTCCCATTCGGCTTTCACGGATTTCTTGTCGCTGATGCCATTATAACACACAGGATTCCTGTTTGCAATAGTCTCGAGTAAATTATTTTTAATTTTTTTCAAGGCGTGTGCGTCTGCCTGTGTGCGTGCTCGGCTGTGCGCTTCGTGTCCGTGTTTTGATAATCAGGACAGACAATGCTCTGTTCTGTTGGCTGTGGTAGTCTCTTCCTGGCGTTGTTCATTTCTTGTCTGATCGATTTATTTTCACATCGATTTTGGGGAGGTACACAGTCGGTGTTTTCTCAAAACCCGACCTTTTTAAAACTATAGACTGAACGTAGTGAAGGATATAGTTTTGAAAAGTAATATATATAATATTATAAATTATTTAGTAAGTCGATTATTAGGGCTGTATCCATTCTGTATCCAATCTGTATACAAATAGCATAATAATTTGCACATCGTAACATTTGTGAAATCACTGTTTGCCATTGTGTTTACTGGCTTAATTGGCATTTGTTAAATATTTATCGTAACAATTTGTTAACACTTTTGTAACCCTACTTGCCCTATTAGTTTGAACTAACAACTATTTCAAAAAAAATAGAGCAGGAATGCCCATTTCTTGCTCTATTAGCTAAAATAATATTTAATAAATCACATCTTTCAGAATCAGTTCTACAGAGTTTACTTTTATGATTTCGGGCAGCTTATTTCTACTGTTTGCAACCTTGAATTTTTTCAATGCATTGTCGTGAGTGTGTGAAAATATATGCTTAGTTATTGTCGTTCCGTCTTCTAGATCAGCTGATATTTTATATACGTTTTTCAGTCTTTCCATTGGTTTCTCCTTTCTCCAGTTCTCACTGTTCAACGATTTCAGTGTGAGTCGTTCAAATCTATGGTTGAACGTTGAGTTGAAAAACATATGGGAACGTATGCAAACGGGAGAACAGCGTAGCTTTTTGGCTACGCTTTTTCTCTTTTAGATTCCGTATATATCATTCTCTAACTTCCAACTTTCTCGAACATCTGGGACTTTTACACCTGCTTTTTCTCTTGCTTCTTCCAGCATCTTTTCAACATCTTCAAGGCTTCCATAAGTGCAGAATCTGGAATCTATTTTATTTCCTTTCGTGATCTCAACTCTGTAATTTTTGTAACCGTCTTCGATGACAAAATAATATTCATCACCGATCTTTTCGCTGTATGAAGTCCATGCATTTACATTGATCATTTTCCATTCCTCCTATTAGCTTTGTTTGTACTTGTTTTCTGTTCTTTACAAGTATTATTATATCACTTTATAAAGTTATGTCAATGCTTTTAAAATAATTCTTGTTTTTTCTTTTCTTCGTCTTCTGTTTCTTCATATATAAGGATGTCTTTTGGCTGTAAATCAAGAATCATACAGATAGAATTTAATGCACCAAGTGTGATATTTGTTTCTTCATTCTTAATCTTTCTTAGCGTGTCTTGGCTTAACAATCCGGTCTTTTTCGCTTTGTATGTCGTGAATCCAGCTCTTTCCAGTGCATCCCCCACATTAAATTTGTATTTAAGCATTTGCATTCCCTCCTTTTATATTAATAAGGATAATACAACGCCTTTTATAAGTCAATAAAAATATTATCAAAAAAAGTGATAAAAGTGTTGACAGTAACTTTAAAAAGTGATATATTATAACCATAGAAAACAACAAAACAAAAAAGCCGCTGGACAGTCTACCAAACACACCAACGGCACCAATCAAAAGAAAGGTAGCTCTATTATAACAGGAGCAAAGGAAAAAAGCAATGTTAAGAACAAACAGCAAAAAAGCAATGGAGAACATCAGAAAAGAGATCGTGGACAGCTACGAGGATGCAAACGAATATTACACATTCGAAGGCAGAGAAGCAAAGACAGATTTTAACGAGATCTGTGCAGACATCCTGGAGATGTTCAGAATTGAAAAGTTAGAAAATAACCGTTATTACATCGCAGGCAGAGCAAGTAAAAGTGAAATGTTCATGGACTGGATGCAGGGACTTCCAACAGCATTTCCTGTTGCTGATGATATTTTTCTTAGATCAGCGATTGACTTTCTTGGAAACATCCTCGAAGAGACAGAGGAAGAAAAGGCAAGATACACAGAGGACAAAGCGGAGAAATTAGCTTGCAACCTTCTTTACAGAGAACTTGAGAAAGGCGCACGCAAATAGATAGGCAAACCGGGGAGCAATCCCCGGAGATTTTAAGCAGATAAGGAGGAAAAAAGCATGATTAATATTGATATGTGGTATGAAGATAAACCGGAAGAAGTAACCGGGATAGATTGGAGTTTCAGCGATTTAGATTGTGTATATCGTGGCAATCTGTGCAAAAATGAAAAAAGATCGGTGATTACGAAGCGGACACGATGCAAGAAGTTCAAAAAGAATTTACACACTTAGCGGAAAGAATCGACAAGGCATTAAACTAGAAAGAAAGAGGAATTGAAATCATGAGAAAAGCACAGAGAAATTGGATCACACCAGAGGGAAAGAGTTTTATCGATTATGAAAACATGATGGCGCAGCCACACTTGTTAGTGGCTGGAGCTACTGGATCAGGAAAATCGGTTGTAATCAATGGAATTATCACAACGGCACTGTTTGAGGCACCGTCGCAAGTACAGTTCATTCTTATTGACCCGAAGAGGGTGGAACTCGTAGACTATAGATATCTTCCACACACGGCGTTCTATGCATCCGAACCGGCTGAGATGGTCAGAGGATTGCAGATGGCTATGAATACCATTGAAATGAGATATACACAGATGCAGAGAGCGCACGAGAAGAAATACCAGGGAGCGCAGTTATATGTGATTATTGACGAATTAGCGGACTTAATGACCACGAACAAAAAACAGGTCATGCCGCTGATCCAACGTATCGCACAAGTAGGACGCGCCGCCGGTGTCCATCTGATCTGTGCAACTCAGTGTCCACTCGCTAAGGTCATACCGACAGAAATCAAGGTCAACTTTGATGCCCGTGTGGGACTGCGTACGAGGTCAGCGCAGGACAGTAGAAATATACTAGGTTTTAACGGTTGCGAGGATTTACCGCGCTATGGTCAGGCATATTATATGAATCCTGATAGCGGAGTAAAAAAAATAGTTGTTCCGATGTATGACAAGGGCGAAACATGGCGTTTGATTAATCACTGGATGCAGCAGCGCCCACCGAAAAAGAAAGGTTTCTTTGAAAGATTGTTTGGAATGTAAAGAGAACCGGGAGAAATTCCCGGCTCTTTTTTCTTTCCAGTAAACAAGAGATTTAATCAGAATTATTCTTTTCCCTCTTCTAATATTTTTGAAATACATCTGTCTAAATTGATACAGCAATAACAACCATAGTAGCAGCACCATTTACAAGGCTCTTTATCGCACCTTTTGACTAATGATTCTTTGCATTGCCATTCCATACAAGGCCTGTTGTTTTGTTTGGCAACTAACTTTTTAAGAGCGTCAACGTATTTGTTTTCATCTGCTTGTGTTTTTAAATTCATTTACAATGCACCTCCTATTTTCATTTTAAATCCGTTTTATACTATCAATCAATAAAGTATAGGCTAAAGCAATTCAAACCGATTCTAGGCACATTCTGCGCTGTCACAGAATCAAACTCCGAATTCCTTGTTGTTCTTTTTCTTCCACTCTTCCCGTTCTGCTTCTTTCTTTCGCTCTTCCTCGGTCATTTCTGAACCGTTTCGCACCCTCTTGACATAGTTAACGATGTCGTTTTTTGTCGCTTCCTGAATCTCTTTTAGTCTATTCTTTCGCTGTTCTTCTTCCGCGGAAATCTTAGCAGCGTCTTCTGATCTCTTCTTTGCAAGTTCTTCGTTCAACTCCTCAAGTGATTGAATTCCCTTTTCTTCTGGCTTGTTTTCCTGTTCCGGTTCTTCCAGTAGTTCCGGGTGGTCAACGTACTCTTTTACTTTTGCCAGCACTTCCCCGCCACAAGTGAGAAGAATTTCTCCTTGAATTACTGAATCAGTCAAGATTGATTCCCCATACTTTCTGACATAGTATTTCGCCTTGACGTCATTTACTTCTTTCATTTCCTGTTCATATAATGGATCAGGTTTTGGCTCCGTGTAGCCATCTTCCCATGGCATCAATTCAACTGCTGCCATCTGGTCGACCTCTTTCGTCTCTTTTTCGATCTGCGAAACGCTCTCTGTAGGCTCTAAAATCGGGGTTGTTGGCGTTTCAAGTGATTTAAGCATAGTTTCTACTGCTTCAACGATAAAAGCGTTTATAGTGTAGTCTAGGCTCTGTATTCGCTCTTTCGTTCCTTTCGGTAATCTAGCTTGCACAATATCAAACTTTGAGTTATAACGGTTTTGCGCGTCTTTCTGGTATTTTTTCAATGGAATCACTCCTTTTTAAACGATATCTTTTATATATATCAATGCTATATATAATACCATATATAAAAGCTATATATCAAGCTATATATAAAAGGTATATATAAACACTATATATGCATACTATATATCTATCATATATATCTTTGCTATATATCATTACTATATATCTTTTATATATATCTTGCATATATAGTTTACATCTAATTGTATTTATATAATGGTATTTAGATTTTTTCTAAAAATTTCTCAAAAATTTCTTCCCTAAAACCGCGAACTTTACTCCGTTCTGAAAAAATGTTATGATAAAAAGAAAAGGAGTATTGGCATGTACGAGGACATTTTAGAGTACCTGGACAAACGTCTCAAGGAAAATACTCGCGATATCGGCTCCGCGATCACTTCCAGGGATGTTGATGATATCCACAGATATGAGGGCAGAGAGCAGATGATTCTTGAAATCAAGCGGTTTATAAGGAAAAAGCAAGGGGAGAAATGATCTCCCCTCTTTGATTATTTGCAGAAATTGTTCAGCAATTCTTCTTTTAACTCCATCTTCCCGGCTCTAAAACCGAGCTTAAAAGCGTAAATCAGTGCTTTTGTCTTCCCCATCTCCACTTTGTCGGCAATCGTAACCAATGGCAGCAGGTCTTCCGCAAAGTAATCTGTAACCACACTGTCGCTGATCGGGCGAATTTTCTCTTCAATATTATTCATCGTGCTTCTCATATCGCTGACTTTTAATTTAATCTTCCTTACTACCATTCTTTTTCTCCTCTCTATGTTCTACCTTTAATTCGTAAAGGCCGTCAATCACGGTTTTTGCACGTTCAGCCATGTCAGGGAAGAAGTCAAATAAATCTAATTTGCTTTCAAGTCTCTTTCCTGTCCCCATAATATATCTGATTTCTGCTTCCTCAAGGTCGAATTTTTCTTCAATGTAAGGAAATATAAGCTCAAACAAAAATTTTTCTTCTACACCGTAGCTGCTACAAATAGCTGCTATTTTATATCTGTTTTTTCTGTAGAACGTCACTGGTTTAGGTGCCGGGATGCTAGATACCTTCGGTCTCTGCGGAATTTCTGCCACTTCTCTCACTCTGAAATAGGTATTCACAAGTCTTCTCTGAACATTCCACGACAATTCATCTTTGAATGTCTTAACAATCATCAGATAACCGCTTTCAGTCAAATAAGTGACTCCCTTTGGTGGGATTTCTCCAATGTGGTTATTAGCCACATTGAAATCTTCTCTTGTGATAACGAAATAATCTTCATTTTCCAAGAAGTGAGATTTGTTCTTATAGAAGTTATTTCTAGCAGTTCCAGACTTTCTCTGGTGAACTTCATCAATGTCCTTGAAAGTAACTACTCTCTGTCCTTTGTATTCTCTGATAGGTAATGCTATTTCACTTACTGATAAATTTTCTTTTGCCATCTTCTTAACCTCCATATCAAATTGCGCTGCTGCCTTGATCTTCCTATTCCATTAATCCTTTTGTGAAAATATAAATGGCTCTCAAGAATTTTGAGTTATCCATTTTATTCACCATCTGTGCAATTCTTCGTCTGTAAAAACTATTTTCTTCGCATCTATCAACGTCTTTCATTTATTTTTCCCCCTTATGCATCATTATAAAATCATACTTTGCTGCGTACGTTTTACAATATTCTGCAAGGTTGGCAAGACTGGTATAGCAGACAAGATTGTCCGCAATGTAATGGAGAATTGCTCTGTTGTCCTCTGGCTTCATAATATTTACTTCTAAGTTAATTTCCTGCATAATAAAAACTCCTTTCAATTTAAAAAAATGTTCTTGAAAGAAGTCCCCGTCTGCATTATAATATTTGCAGAAGGAAACTTCTAACATCTTGGAGATTCACGTAACCGACCAAAGTACGCGTGAATCTCTATTTTTTAATTTCCGAATAAAGCTTTTCAACACCTCTACGAATACTTTCTACTCTTGTTTCGTTGTAGTGTTCCGCAACCTTATCCAATTTTCTAAGCTCTTCATCATCAAAACGAACCCCTAATTGTTTTTTGCGCGGATTTTCACTTTTCGGTCTTCCCATTTGTGGACTCATTTTATCACCTCACTTATTGATTACCACAAACTTATTATACTTATTGGTAATCAAAAAGTCAATAGTAAATTCAAAAAAATAGAGAGGAATAAAAATCCCTCTCCAAAATAATCCATATTCAATTTTTACTGTACGATTTCTTCAAGGTCAAGGCTGTATCCCATAACCTCTCCTACATCTGTACACTTTCCTCTTACTGTAATAGTGTCGCCAGTTGAAAGAGTCTTCACAGCGTTGATGATATCTTCATCTCCATTTGTGTAGCACTGAACTCCAGTAAGTGCAAAGTCATCATCTTCAGGAAGAATACTAATGTATGATGAGTCGCTATCTATATTTGAAAGTTTTCCTGTAATTTCAAGATACTTGTCTTTGTACTCATCAGAAGCTGCTGCTGCATTCTTGTCAAGAGCATCCACCATGTCACTGATAGAAACCTGTGTATACTCAATTTCTTCTTCCTGTTTAGCATCTGTGTCAGCTTTACTGTTTGAATCACTCTTTGCTGTGGAATCGTCTGATCCACCACCGCCCATAGCAGCTCCGATAATTCCAATCACTACAATTGCAATGATAATCCATTTCAGCTTGCCACCCTGTTTCTTTCTACAATTCGGACAAACCTTTGCTTTCTTTGGTATTTCTGACTGACAATGCTTGCAAATTTTTGTTCCTGTGTTTTTTGATTTTCCCATAATCCTTTTTTCCTTTCTTTCGATATACTGTAATTGTATTACATTCTTTTGAAAAACTCAATAGATTGCACAAAAAAAGCACGGATCAACCGTGCAATTTCCGTTACCAAAATATTATTCTTATAGTGTGGATTATGCAGCCAAATCAAACAAACCTAAGATAAACTTTCTTCCAAGCTGGGTGATTCTTCTGTGATAAATTACACGACCGCTATCAAGTGTTTCTTGCTTTATAGACTCATATCCAAGATCGCTATAGTCAGAGTACATAACCCATGTTCCATTTGACTTATACTGAATCTTCTTTTCAGCCAGAATCTTATTCAGTTCATTTGCACTTTTCAGACCGATCTCTTTCGCTATTTCTGTCATGGTATATGTTTTGTTGACATGCATAAGGATAGCATTTGTCTTTTCAGCTTCAATTCTTGCTGCTCTTTCTTCTTTCAGTTTGGTCAGAAGCTCAATACCGAAGTCCGGGTTATTTAAGATATTATCAATAACGTTATCTGTTGCGTAGATTCCGTTCTTTCGGATGCATGGGAGAACTTCGGATGTTACCCAGTGTTTGAAATTTTCAGCAGACTTCAATTTACTACCAAAAATCAGTGTGTAAACACCTGACTCATTGATTACTGTCACGTCTCTTTTCTGACCTGCACTGTCAATTTGGCAGACCAGCTTATCGCTATCCATTACATGCTTTTTCAATGCCCCAAACGTATCTGCATACCCTAAAGCTGTTGCTACATCTTTACCAACAATCCATGGCTCTCCATCAATTGTTACTGTTCTAACTTTTCCAAACTCTTCATTGTTAAATACTGTTACTTTTGTCTGATTCATTTTTCTTCTCCTTTTCTTAAAAAACATTGGTTTTTCTAAAAGGATGTGCTATTATAACTAAGTAAGCATCCTTTTAGATTGGTTGTTTTAAGAGTTGTTTCTTTGGTAGGTGGCAACTCTTATTTTTTTGTCAGAAATAGCAGAGCCTAAATCAATAGACTCTGCACCGTTCAATTAGTAACCAGCCGCATCACTGGTCGGTATTCCGTTTTTCGTATCCAGCACCATCACTGGAGTATGATTCGCAACTAGTTTTCCGATTTTAAATCCGAAAACCTATTTTTGTGAAATAAAAAAGCCTGAGTACGCTGAGAGTAAAGACAGTATTTTGTACTATCCTTTTTCTCAGTATACTCAGGCTGACGATTCCTGACCCTTGTTGATCTGAATCCCATTCGTTCTTCACATATTTCTCGTCGCTGATATTATTATAACACAAATGGAATTAATAAACAACACGAGCAAGCAAAATATTTTCAATCAAATCAGTCAATGAAATAATTTCTCTCGCATGGTCAGAAATGAAATTGCAAAGGCGTTCCTCTGTTTCTATAGGAAGAGAAATTCCGTAGGTCATACAAACAGCGTGAGTCAGCTCATGGGAAAGAACGCGGTCAAACATGGTATCTGAGAGACAGTTAGACAGATAGATTGTATTGGTCAATCTGTCAGTAACACCAAGCGTGTAAACACCGTCTGAACGTCTCAGCAGCTCGCTGGATGGATTTTCATATTGGACATGCCATAATTCATCATTGATATAGAAATTCATCAAATCACCTACTTAAAAAGGGAAGGCTTTCACCCTCCCGTAAATTACATCTTATTGATGAGAGTCGCAAGCTTTGATTTTGCAAGAGTTCTCTCTTCCGGAGTCATGTCAGAAATCAGATCAGTCACATCTTTTCCGAGTTCTGTCATGTAGGACTCAAGCTCATGCATCTTTGTGTCCTTGTCCTTGTGTGTATCTCTTGCGTCTGTATAGCCACGACGAGCCATATCATAGCGACTGGATGATTTAGGCTCTGTGTAATACATTCTTCCGTGTTTGTCACGATCCATGTCACGATCAGGCTCCCAGTCATGGTACATCTCCGGAGTCATGTGAAAATAAGGTGGCTCATTGTATCCTCTTCTCATTCCGTGACCTTTCGGAGCGAATCTGCCGGACTTATAACGGTATTCGTCATAATATCTCCGGGCATCCTCTTCACCGTACTGGTCTTTGAACATTTTCAGAAGATACTTCTCTTCCTCTTTTTCATCTTCATCAGCTTCTTCCATAGCTTTTGAGATTCTTGCATGGTATTCGGCATCGGCAAGGTCTTTAATCATATCGATGACCTGTCCCATCTCACAAGTATTAACATTTTCAATACCGCTAGAAAGTTCAGAACAAGCGCACTCAGAAAGTTTTTCAATCAATTCATGTATATGTTTGATATGCATAATATTCTCACCTCCTAAGCTTCACGAGTAACAACAAGGTTTGCATTTGCCACGTTGATTGCCTGTGTACTTGTATTCTCAACAGCAATGTTTACACAGCATTGAGCCGGCACGTCGATATAGATACCAGCAGATACATTATTGTACTGGTCAACTGCTGCCGGAGTACTAATCATCTGAGAAGAAAGAACAGGCTCTCCGCTGATTGCGATAGCCAATGAGATTGCTCCGGCGGTACCTCCTGTCGGTACTGCGATATTTGCTGAAAAATCAACAAAATAGCGCGCTCTGCACTGATTTGTGATTCCTCTCAGAGTCACAATTCCAGAACCCTCGCGATGTTTAATGCAGTTATTTCCTTGAACTGCCGTGTTTGTAAAGATAACATTTCCGTTCACTGCTACTTCTTGAGCAGAAACAGCTAAATATTCAGCCATAGTCTTTTACCTCCATAATTTAAGGGACAAACTATTTGTAGTCTGCCCCTTGTATTCGTAATACTGCTTATAGCAGACATAACATTTAAGTTAAGTTACTCATTCGTCTTGGAAAGAATATCCAAGATTTGATTTTGATTGGAAATTATCTTCTCGAGATACTCCCTGTCCTGTCTCTGCAAGGCTCTTAGCAAGTCATCATTAGACGTTTGCTTCTGATCTTGGTCGTATCCAATCATCTGCAAGATAACGGAAAAGACGTTCAACATATCAAGAAAAGAGTAGTTTCCGTTTTGATTGTTGGTCATTAACAACCACATCCATTACCGCATCCGTAATACACATTCGGGTTAGGTACCTGATATGCCGGAATTGGTGTAGGGTTTACAGCATTGATAATCTGATTTGTCTGAGCTGTCATTGCAGTAGTCAGAAGAGCATTCTGTCTATCCTGTGAAGCTGCAAGTCTCAGATCGTTGTTCTCAGCCTGTAATGTAGCGATCTTATCCTGGCAGAGGTAATCAAGGATTGCTCTTGTTCCAGCGTTCTGACTCTCAATGATGTCACGAGTGTTCGTATTCATTGTGTTCTGCAAAGCGCATGTGTCCTGTGCCATGTCAAATCTTACCTGAGAAATAGCTTCTCTGTTCTGGCAGCAACAATCGGCAAGCTGTGCCTGTAATGCATTCTGTCCCTGCATCAGAGCAACATTTGTTGTGTTGAATCCCTGCTGTGTCTGGTATCCCAGATTGCAGATTGCGTTGTCAATTCCGTGGAATCCATTCATCAGAGCTGTGTTCTGAGCGTAAAAGCCATCACACAATCCATTGTTGATTCCGTCCAGTTTTCCAACAATGTTCTGAGTATCGAATCCCCTCTGAATGTCAGCCTGTGTAGCTACTGTTGCTGCATAACCGCCACCATTTCCGAATCCGTTACCAAATCCATTGTTTCCCCAGCCAAAAAGCAGTGCGAATACGACGATGATCCATAACCATCCCCCGTCTCCCCAACCAGCTCCATCAGCGTAACCGCCTGTTGCTGGCATGACTGGCATTGTAAAAGGTGTGTTAGTTGAGTTAAACATATTAGTTCCTCCTTAATTTTATTCATAAAGAGGTTTCTCGAGTTCTGTGCACAAACCTCTAATATGCTATAATCCAAACTTACTTCTTATTTGATTCATAAGTTCATCAACATTTGTTCCTTGTTCTTTTCCAAGGTTTCTTGCCAACTGCTCTATTCCTTTCATGTCTCCTTTTTGAGCCATATCAAGAGCATTCTTGGCCATGGGGTTGTTCATTACTTGATTATTCCCCATCATCTGTTTTAAAAACTGCTGAGGATTTCCGAAAAGGTTAATTGGGTTCATTCTCCGTCACCATCCTTCTTGACTGTAGACCGTGTTTTCGTTTTGCTGTTGCTCATAGAGTTTTCCAGTTCATCAAGCTTACGTCCAAGCTCGTCAAATCTCTTCATAAACGCTTCTGTCGCATCGTCAGATAGCCCTATTTTCATCTCTGATTGAGTAGACGGTAAATTGTCTGTCTGCTGATTTTGAACAGGCTTAAAGACGATTGTCTGAATAGTTCCGTTGGCAGTCCATGACTTCAAATAGATTTCTGACAAATCATTTTTAGGAAACAACGCATAAGGAGCGTTCATTGGAACGTCACTTGCCTGTATCGTCTCTTGACTGTCAACAATGTGCCCGATCAACTGTGGCTGCTGAATCTGCTGTGGGACCTGTTGCATCTGGTTGTAAGCAGGCTGTTGAGCTTGCATCTGTTGAACTGGTTGCTGGTATGGAGTTCCGTACCTCTGCTGATTCTGCTGCAAGTACGGATTTCCAAAATATGGATTCTCGTACATGATAGACCTCCTATCTTTCACACACATCCTCAAGTATCTCTTCTCTTGAAGCAAACGGTTTATCAGTGTAGAATCTTCTGTCAATCACATCTTCTACAACATGAACAACCGTTGACTGATATTCAAGTGGGATGCCATTGAGACGATCATCACTGAATATCTGAACAAGTATCGAATCTGAAAACATTTGACCGCCTCCTTATGGTTAAATTTTCGCATAAAAAAAGAGAAGCAAGTTTTCACTTTCTTCTCATATTTATGTCATATAGTGGCTCTATTTTATTTACTATTTTGCGTACACACTTTTGCTGTGTACCGTACACACTTTTTACACACTTTTGCTGTGTAAATTCGTGTAAATACGTGTAATTTTATGAAATTCAGTGTGTATGCCAAATTGCTTGAAACCCTTATAAACTCAGTGTTAGAACGGTGTTCCGTATAAATCGTACGGTGTCACCTGATATACGTAATAATTCAACCAGTTCGTATACAGGTTATTGCAATGCGCTCTCCAGGTCAGCATTGGTTTCTTCTCTGGATCGTCGTTCGGATAATAATTCTCCGGAATCTGTGGATTCAATCCTTTCCCCAGATCTCTCTTATACTCGGAATCCAGTGTCATTCTATCATACTCCGGATGTCCCATTACAAAGATCTGACGTCCATCCTGCGCCATGCAAAGATAAACTCCTGCTTCTTCCGAATCTGCAAGAATTGTAATTCTGTCATCTTTTTCCAATAGATCTTGCGGAACTTCTGTATGTCTGGAATGCGGTGCCAGAAACTTATCATCAAATCCTCTGACGATCGGAATCTTTCTGTTCCTTACGTGGTGCCAGAACAAACCTGAACGTTTTTCCGGAAGTTGTACCTTATCAATTCCATAATGATAATAAATACCAGCCTGTGCTCCCCAACAAAGGTGAAGTGTAGACACAACATTTGTCTTTGTCCACTCCATAATACGTTTCAGTTCTTCCCAAGGAACCCGAGGGGCGGCGCATCGGCATCGGTGAATGAGGAAGATATGGCGGCCGCCGGAGAGTTTATGAAGGCACATGGATTCGGCCCGGTGGTATGCCATGGGGCGTATACCATGAATGCGGCTTCTGCCAGGGAAGAAGTACGTCGTTTTGCCTCTCAGAGTATGAAAGAAGATTTAATGAAAATTATTACTCAGGCAAGTTTTGCCATGGATGATACCCGATTGTTTTTAGACACTCATCCCAATTGCACTGAAGCTATTACGTTCCATCAGAAGATGGAGAAGGTGCGCCAGGAGGCATGGGATGAGTATACTAAGAGATTTGGGCCGCTAAGATTTTATGAAACCGATAATTGCGATTATTGGGAGTGGAATAAAGGTCCTATGCCTTGGGAAGGAGGTAATTGCTAATGTATGTTTATGAAAAAAGACTCCAGTACCCGGTAAATATTAAATGCAGGAATCCTAAAATGGCACAGGTGATTATAAGCCAGTATGGTGGACCCGATGGCGAAGCTAGTGCTGCCATGCGTTATATGTCTCAAAAATATGCCATGAAAAATTCCCGTGTTGCCGGATTGTTGAACGATATCGCAACTGAAGAAATGTCACACCTCGAAATCGTAGGAACCATAGTTTCCCAGTTGGTTAAAGATCTTCCATGTGATGAAGTAGATGTGGCAGGCTTTGAGAAATACTATGTTGACCATACTTTAGGAGTATGGCCACAGGCGGCAGGCGGAGTTCCTTTTACAGCTACTGAATTTCAGTCTTCCGGTGACCCTATTGCAGACTTAGTGGAGGATATGGCTGCGGAACAGAAAGCCAGAAAGACTTACGATAACATCTTAAGTCTTGTAAAAGATAACGAAGTAGCAGATCCAATACGATTCCTGCGTAAACGTGAAATTGTTCATTTCCAGCGTTTCGGTGAAGCTTTAAGACTTATTAACGAAGATTTGGATAAAAAGAATTTCTATGCTTTCAATCCAAGCTCCTGCGTAAAAAACTGCTAATTTAAAATCCGGGCAGATTTTCA
>ENA-OPAO01000269-OPAO01000269.1-human-gut-metagenome-genome-assembly--contig:-NODE-269-length-47426-cov-10.076988_pt1 | contig 47426 bp, 30 predicted proteins | sample MGYA00241054_ERZ501424 | MGnify/ENA primary metagenome ERZ501424 (study PRJEB25962, sample SAMEA2042623) | human gut metagenome | biome: human gut; feature: human-associated habitat; material: faeces...
TCAGATTGTCCAAATGCGGCCCGCGCAGCGTCGGCTGGTCCGCCGTTCGGTAGAACGGCGGAACCTACACAGCCTGTGCCAGCTTCTCGGCTCGCTCGGCGGCGGCGAGCGCCTCGATGACGGTACCGAGCTGATCGCCCAGAAGGACGCCGTTGTAGGTAGAGTTGAAACCGATGCGGTGATCGGTCACGCGGTCCTGGGGCTGATTGTAGGTGCGGATCTTCTCGGAACGGTTACCGTGGCCAATCTGGCTCTGGCGCTCGGCACCGAGCTCTGCCTGCTGCTTCTCGAGTTCCATCTCGTACAGACGGGCGCGCAGCATCTGCATGCAGACCTCGCGGTTCTGGATCTGGGAACGCTGCTCCTGCGACTGCACCACGGTGTTGGTGGGCAGGTGGGTGATGCGCACGGCGGAGTAGGTGGTGTTAACGCACTGACCGCCAGGGCCGGAGGCGCAGTAGGTGTCGATGCGCAGGTCAGACTGGTTGATCTGGACGTCGATTTCCTCGGCCTCGGGAAGCACGGCAACGGTAGCCGTTGAAGTCTGGATGCGGCCCTGGGACTCGGTCTTGGGGACGCGCTGGACACGGTGCACGCCGGACTCGTACTTCATAACGGAGTAGACGCGGTCGCCCTCGACCTTGAACTCAATGGACTTAAAGCCGCCGGCCTCGCTGGGGCTGGAGTCGAGCACGGTGGTCTTCCAGCCGCGCGACTCGCAGAAGCGCTGGTACATCTTGTACAGGTCGCCGGCGAAGATGGCCGCCTCGTCGCCACCGGCGGCAGAGCGAATCTCGACGATGGTGTTCTTGTCGTCGTTGGGGTCGCTCGGGATGAGCATGTACTTAATGTCTTCCTCGAGCTGGGGAAGCTTGGCCTCGTTTTCGGAGATGTCCATCTGGAGCATCTCTTTCTCATCGGCATCGGTGGTATCGTGGAGCATTTCCTTGGCGGCCTCGATGTCATCGAGCGCGCCGATGTACTCGCGCGAGGCGGCGATGAGGTCGGACTGGTGCGCGTACTCCTTGTTGAGACGCGTGAACTCCTTAATATCGGAGGCGACGGCCGGGTCGGAGAGCTTCTTCTCGAGCTCCTCGTAGGCCTTGATGATCTTTTCGAGCTTGTCGCGCATGGCGGGACTCCTTTATATGCGTGAAGGTGAAAATCGGCAGAGTTGATGGGGCGCGCGGCGCCGCTGCGGGGGTAAGCCCGGCTAGAACATGTCGATCTTCAGATACATGCGCATCCCTTCGCGTATGGGGTACATAGTTGCGGTCTAACCCATACATGATAGCGTGCGCAGGCAAACCTGCATATAACCCGCACGGATTGATTGGTGCAAACAAACCTGATCCCATTGCACCAAGGGCTTGCTTTTTGGCTAGAGCGTGTGGAGCAGGGCGATGAGGAAGCGGATGCCCTGGAGGTAGGCGCGGCGGGTGATGCGCTCGTTGGTGCCGTGGACACCGCGCTCGCACTCGTCATCGTCTACCACAAACGCCGAGAAGCGAATGCACTCAGGGCAAATGTGCTGGTAGTTGGCAGCGTCAGTCGCACCGATCACGGTCGAGGGCACAATTGCCACTGGCTCGAATGATCCGTTTTCCTCCGTCCCCTTTGGATCACGGAAATAGCGGGCGGCGATGGAGCGAACCGCCTCGAGGCCGGGACCACCGATGCGCGGGGACGGCGAGGGTTCGGAGCTGCCGGGGCCCAGCTCCACTTCGACACGACCGGCAAGGTCCGTTGCGGCAATTGCCTCACGGCAGCGCGCCACAACGTCGGCCACGCTCGTGCCCTCGAGCATGCGGAAGTTAATGTTGGCCCACATATCCTGCGGCATTACGTTGGCGCCGGTGCTGCCACCCTCGATTTGCGTGGGCGCGCAGGTGGTCGTCACCAGCGGATAGAGCTTCTTGCTGGCGAGGCACTCGCTCACGATGGTGTCCTTGTTGGAGGCAATCTCGTCGGCCATGTAAAGCCCCAGCTCGACGAGCTGTGCGGCAAGCAGGTCCGTGACGCGCGTCGGCCACTCGATATCGCAGATTGCGGTGATGGCACGGCTGAGCACCTCGAGCGATGTGCCGCCGTAGGGGTTGGACGAATGCCCGCCCTCACTCTTCGTCTTGAGCACAATATCGGCGTAGCCCTTCTCGGCAAGGTCGGCATGCATAAGCCAGCCCTCGCCCGCGCCGTACTCGGCAGCTGGAACGATGCGGTAGTCACCCTCGTCAATCAGGAACTCGAGCTCAACACCGCGCTCCTCGAGCGCGCGGCCGATGGCGCCTGCGCCGTACTGCGTAGTCTCCTCGTCCTGGCCAAAGGCGAGCAGCAGGGTACGCTTGTGCTCCCAGCCGTGTGCGAGCGCATACTCAACCGCCTCGAGAATGCCTGCGACCTGGTCTTTCATATCGATGGCGCCGCGACCCCAAATGTAGGTGTCGTCCACATGTCCGCTAAAGGGGGCATGCGTCCAGTCGGCCTCGGTACCCGGCACCACGGGGACCACGTCCATGTGGCCCATGAGCATAACGGGCTTGAGAGCAGGGTCGGAGCCGGCAAGCGTCACCAGCAGCGAGTGGTCGATGAGCTCGACCTCGCCCGTCGCGAACACGCGCGGCCACGCCTGCTGCATATAAGCGCGCAGGTCAGCAAACGACTGCCAGTCCACCGCCTCGGTATCCATACTCGAGTTGGTCGGAAACGACAGCACGCGGCCCAGGCGCTTGCATGCGCCGGCTTCGTCCAAATCGGCAAAATCGTCCTCATGCGCAAAGAAGCGCCAAACCTCGGCCATGGCATCCTTTCGATTGTGATGACGAGGGCCGCCCCACCGGAGCGGCCCTGCCACATAAGCGTTTGCGGTCGGTTACTTGTCCTCGAGATAACGCGAGAGGAACTCGCGGGTGCGCTGGTGTTTGGGGTTGCCGAAGAGCTCGGCCGGCGCGGCATCCTCGAGCACTACGCCCTTGTCCATAAAGACCACGCGGTCGGACACCGTGCGGGCAAAGGCCATCTCGTGCGTGACGACCACCATGGTCATGCCGTCGGCCGCGAGCTTGCGCATGACCTCGAGCACCTCTCCCACGATCTCGGGGTCGAGTGCGGAGGTCGGCTCGTCGAACAGCATGATCTGCGGATTCATGCACAGGGCGCGCGCGATGGCCACACGTTGCTTTTGGCCACCGGACAGACGACCCACGGCGGCGTGCGTGAACTTCTCGAGCCCCACGCTCGTCAGATGCTCCATCGCGACCTTCTCGGCCTCGGCCTTGCTCATCTTTTTGAGCGTGACGGGCGCGAGCGTGCAGTTGTCGAGCACATCCATGTTGTTGAACAGGTTAAAGCCCTGGAATACCATGCCGATGTCCTCACGCAGCTTGTTGATGTTGCAGCGCTCGGCCGTGAGGTCCTGGCCGTGGAACCAGATGTGGCCCGCGTCCGGGGTCTCGAGCAGGTTGAGGCAGCGCAGGAAGGTCGACTTGCCCGAACCCGAGGCGCCGATAATGGTGACGACCTCGCCGGGGTTAACGGACAGGTCGATGCCCTTGAGTACCTCGAGCGAGCCGAAGCTCTTGCGCAGGCCCTCGACGCGGATGAGCGGCTCATTGGTCTGTGCGGCGGCCGCGGTGCCGGTAGTGGCGATATCTGCCATGATGATTCTCCTCGTCTTGAGCCTAGTTGGAGCTGGGCAGCGTTGCCGGGGCCTCGGCGCCGAGCTTTTTGCCAAAGGCCTCGAGCAGGCGGCTCGCCACGAGCGTCAGGATCAGGTAGACCACGAGCGCCACGCAGTAGACCTCCATCTGGCGGTAGTACACGCCGGCGACCGTGGTAGTAGCGTACATGAGGTCAAACACGCCGATGACCGAGAGCACCGACGAATCCTTGATGTTGATGATGAGCTCGTTGGTGAGCGCCGGAATCGCATTTTTAATGCCCTGGGGGAACACGACTTTGCGCATGGCCTGCCACTGCGACAGGCCCAGCGATCGCGCCGCCTCGGCTTGGCCGGGATCGATGGACTCGATGCCGCCGCGCAGGACCTCCATCATGTAGGCGGTGGAGTTGAGCGAGATGGTGACGAGGCCGGCGGTGAAGGTGCTCCAGATCTGGTTGGCCTGGGCGGTCTCGAAGCCCATGCCGCGCAAAACGGTGAAGCCCGCGTAATAGATGAGTAGGCCCTGGACCATCATGGGCGTACCGCGCACGATGGTGGAATAGATGGTCGCAAAGCCGCGGCCGATACTCTTAAAGAAGCGCACCAGGTCGTTGTCCACGCGGTCGAAGGTCTGAATACGCAGGAACACAAAGAGCAGCGCCAGGAAGAATGCGATGACCGTGCCGAAGGTGGCAAGCGCGATGGTGATCTCGATACCGCGAATGAAGAAGTCTCCGCTCTTGTAGGTCATGTAGACCAGGCTCGACAAAAAGTCGCTGGGGTTGGAATCCGAGACAATGCTCACCTGCACCAGATCGATAAACGACATGACGCAGCGGTCCACGAAAAAGATCGCCGCGATGGCGACCACGACGTAGCTGCCCAGGCGCGCGCCGCGACGGAAGCGCTCGGAAGCAAACGGCGACGCCTCGCGATAGTCGCTCCAGTGCATAAGCTTGGTGACCAGCGCCGCCGCCGACACGACGAGCCAGGCCCAAAGAATCGCCCAAAGGCAATCTTGGAACACGCCCGTGGGGGCCAAGAAGCTCAGCGGCGTGGGGTTGCGCTGGCTAAACGCCAGGCCGAGCGCCGCGATAACGCTCGTGCCCAGGTATACATAACGGTGGTCGGCCTTGATAAAGGAGGCCAGGCGATTAATGGTTTTCATGCTGCCTCCCTATGCCGGCTGACGGTCGAGGCACGCGTCCCACATTTGGTCGCGCTCCTCTTGGCTAATGCCCTTGAGTGTCTTATCGATGAGCTTAAGCAGCTTGTCCGAGCCCTTGCGGCAACCGACATTTGCCGCGACCTCCTGCTTAAAGCCCTCGCCCTCGGCAAAATGGATGGGGACGATACCGGGATTTTGGGCCATATAGCCCTTCTCGTTTTCGGTGTTGTAGGTCACGGCGTCGCACGTGCCCTGCAGCAGGTTCGAGAACACCGTGGGGACGGAGTCGACCGGGTTCTTGTGCACAACGCCCGGGATCTCGTCGATGACGGTATCGAGCATGGTGTCCTTTTGGCCGAGCACCGTGGCGCCGCTAAAGTCGCTGAGCTTGGTGGCGTTTTGGTAGGGCGAGCCCTCTTTTACGAACAGGCCAAAGTAGCCAATGAAGTACGGGTCGGAAAAGCCGACGGACTCCTCGCGCTCGGGCGTGGCGCTCATGCCGGCGATGATGAGGTCGATTTGGCCGTTGTTGAGCGAATCGATAAGACCCGAGAAGCTCTGCTTGACGGCAACGGGCTCGCCGCCGAGGGCCTTGCAGACGATCTTGGCGATCTGCACGTCGTAACCATCGGCATAGGCGCCCTGCACGTTGTCGATGGGGATGGTGTACTCGCTGGCTTCGGAAACCTGCCAGTTGTACGGGGCGTAGGCGGCCTCCATGCCAATGCGGATCTTGTCCTTGCCAATCACGGAATCGGACAAATCGTCGCGACCGCCGCCCGTCGTGGGCTGAACTACCTTGAGCGTTGACGGGCGCTGACAGCCGGCAAGCGCGCCGGCGACGATGGAAGCGCTCGCAGCGAGAGCGCTACCCAAAAAGATGCGACGGCTGCATACCGGCTGTGGATGCGCGTCGCGTTGATGGGGAGAATGCATAATCTGCCTTCCCTGTTGAATCGTATGCTGACGACTTAACAGGATATACGCCAGCAACTAGCAGCGCAGCACAAGCTCGAAAAATTAATAGACACGCGGTAGTCATTGGGGACGCCGATGTTTTGGCAATGCCGGCGAGCGACGTCCAGAGCGAACAAGTGGCATGAAAAAGGCAAGGCATGACCAGAAGGTCTATGCCTTGCCTTTTGAATGACAACTTGTCGCTCTGGACGACGCGCAGCATCGACCGAGCGGCGGAACCTCTAGAGCAAGGTAACGCTAAAACTGCGCTTGTCCGTCTCGCCCGGGGCCAGGGTGATGGTGTTGACCTTGTGCTCAAAGACATCGTCCTCGGTGTCCATGGTGGTGTGACCGGTCCAGGGCTCGAGCGCCACAAACGGAGCGTCGTTGGCGGCAGACCACACGCCAATGTACTTAAAGCCCTCAAAGTCGATCTTGACGCCGTGACCCGACTTGCGGCCGCGCAGCGTGAGCGTGGAGCCCGGGGTATCGGTGAACATGATGGCGTCGTTATCGAAGCTGCGGTGCGTGATGGGCAGCACGTCCGAGTTATCGGGAGCCTTGTAGCTGCCCTCGAACGTCATAAGACCGTCGGGCGTGATGATGGGAGCCTCGTTAGTCCAAGCCTCGGTAAACGCCAGCTCGTAATCCTCGAATGCCTCGTCCTCGGCACCGGGAGCCGGTACGTTAAACGCAGGGTGGCCGCCAACCGAGAACGGCAGGTCCACGTCGCCGGTATTGGTGACGGCAAAGGTCTGCGTGAGGATGGCGTCGCCGGTCAGGGCATAGGTCATGTTGAGCTTAAAGTGGAACGGAAAGGCCTTGAGCGACTCGGACGTGTCGGTGATCTCGTACGTTACCGAGGAGCCGTCCTCCGAAACCTCGACCAGCTTGTGCTCGACGATGCGCGCGAGTCCGTGGCGCGGCATCTCGCAGGTGCCGGCCGCAGACGTTGCCGTGTTGTTGCGCAGCGAACCCACAATGGGGAACAGGATGGGCGCATGCTTGCCCCAAAAGGCGGGGTCGCCCTGCCACAGATACTCGTTGCCGTTGAGAGCAAGGCTCGTGAGCTGGGCGCCCATGGAATCGATGGCCGCGGTGAGGCCGCCGCGCTTGATGGTAGTGACGGTAGACATGCTACTTCCTCCAAAAGTAAACAATAGTGTCGAGGGCTATTGTCCCACTCTTGGCGGCGGGACGGGACGGCAGGCGATTATTGAGTAGCCATAGCGGAATGAGCGGCGAGCGCCTACTGGGTATCTACGTAAAGGTCAAACCCGCCCTGTGGCGTGGTGTCGACCGTATCGGGCGCCTGCGAGTTAAAGCTCACGGGAACCATGCGCTTTGAGGCACGGAAGCGCGTGCCGTCGGTGGCGACGGGCGGTTCATCGACGGTGAGCTCGTAGTCGCCGGGCTTAAGTTCGATGCCGTCACCAGCGGAATTGACGTATTGATACTCGTCAATCGTCTGCCCTTTGAGCGTGCGCCCCACGATGTGGATGAGCATTTTGCTGTCGCCGCGCGCGGTGTCCCACGTCGCGCCGTCCTTGACCTCGACCGACACATGTACCGAGCGCGTGCGGCCGAGCGATTGCTCGACAGACATCTCGACCTTGGCGGCGTCTTTTCGCTGCTGCTCGACATGGCTCCAGACGTTTCCAATTACCGAGCATGCGATAACGCCGGCCATGAAGGCGATAAGGATGGGGCCAAGCGGAGAGCGACGTCCTGCATCTTCCTCGCGAGACAGATTGGGGCGACGTGTGGGCGCGGGCGCCTGAGCGCCCTGCGAGGGCACGTCGAGAATACTGAAGGATGCCGTGCTGTCGGGATCGATGGTGTGACGCGGCTGCGGGGTCTTTGCCGGCGAGATCGACATGTCGGCTGGCTCGCCGAGCGTGGCCGTAGCGTCGGCCTTGGCCTCGTCTGCCTCGGCCTGGGCCCAAGCTTGTTCGAAGGTCAGGGGCTCGACGGGATCGAGGGCGGCGTCCGAGTCGGCGGCGACGTCGTTGCCGGTCTCGTCCTCGTCGCTCGACACGCCACGCGGCGTAGGCTCGTCCCACCCCTCGTCCGGAGCCTCACCCTCGCTATACCACCATTCAAAGTTATCGATATCCATACGGGGCGCCCCTTAGGCCTCGCAAATAAACACTCGCTAGTTTTATACCCCCAGACGACACCGAAGCTCACCCGCGCCGGACACAAAAACCGTCACAACATTCGACGCTTTTCCTCGATTTCGAGATTTTCATCGAATGTTGTGACGGTTTAGGCGGCAGCCACGCCGCGAATGTGACAAAGAGACTGTCCCTTTGTCACATTCTGTTAGAGTTGCAGGGATTGAATTCCGCTTATTCATGCGACATTGGAGTGACAACCTTGACCGCCGCAACCACGCCTAAAAATAAGTCAACCGCCGCCGCACTCTCCACCGCGCGTACCAAGCTCTGCCTGGCGCTGCTCGTGCTGTTGGGATTCTCGCTCGGCTGCTCCGAGTTCGTGGTCATCGGCATCGAAAGCGACCTAGCGACGGAACTCGGCGTATCGCTTGCCACCGCAGGCCAACTTATTAGCGTGTTCGCACTGATCTACGCTATCTCGACGCCGGTGCTCGCGCTCAGTACGGGGCGTTTTCGCCGCTACCAGCTGCTCGTGTGCTACAGCATCGTCTTTGTGCTCGGCAACCTGGTCATGGCGTTGGCGCCCAACTTCCAGGTGCTGTTTATCTCGCGCATCATCCTGGGCTCCGTCTCTGGCGCACTGCTCGCTGTGGGTGTGACGTACATCCCCGAGCTGCTGTCCCCGCAGCAAACTTCGTTTGCCATCTCGGTGGTATATGGTGCGTTTTCCGTGGCAATGGTCTTTGTCACTTCGATCGGCAAGTTTGTGGCCGACACACTCGATTGGCACGTGGCCATGTACGGCACGCTGGCCTTTGCCGTTCTGATCTGCGGAGCGCTCGTGATGTTTATGCCGCGCGCTGGGCAAACCGACGAACCTGCCACCTTTCGCGAGCAGGCGGGGCTGCTGCGCGAACCGAGCATCATCACCGGCATGCTCATCTTTTTGTTTGGCGTGGGCTCGGTCTATGTGTTCTACGGCTACGTGACGCCTTATCTTGAGCAGGTGCTGGGCATGGGCACGGTCGAAGCCAGTACCACGCTCATGGCCTACGGCGTGTTCTGCCTGATCTCGAACATCCTGGGCGGATGGATCGATGCTCGCTTTGGCATGAAGGCGCTACTCGTGACGTTTGTGCTGCAGGCTGCAGCGTTACTCGGACTGTTTGCTGTGGGCGGCACCATGCCGCTCGCGCTGGTCTTTGTCTTTAGCCTGGCGCTGCTCATGTACCTGTTCTCGGTGTCGTGCATCACGCACTTTATGGACGTGGCACGCAGCCGCCATCCCAAGTCGATGGTACTCGCAAGTTCGGTTGAGCCCATGGCGTTTAACGTCGGCATCTCGTTTGGCACCGCAGTGGGCGGCGCCGTGGTAAGCAGCGTTGGCATTGCGTACGTGGGCGCAGTGGGCGCCGCGTTCTCGCTTGTGGCCTGGGCGCTCACGCTGGTGACGATTAAGTTGGCTCGCTGGGAGCGCCGTCGTCAATCAGCACAGCCCCGGATGCAGGCATAGGGGCGAACATAGCCCAAGGTGGCGAGCAACCGGTGAAAACCGTCCCATACGAGTAGTGTTTATCCGCCTGCAAGCTCCAGCAGTGCAATTTCGTGTACTTCAGATACACACTTTTCTACTATTTCGTGTATTCCAAGTACATGAAATCGTACTAAACTATGTATCTGGAGTACACGAAATTGGAAAGGCGGCCCCATGCGCAGATCAATCGAATCCGTTATCGAATCATGGGCGACAAAGGACGCGTCGCGCCCCCTCCTCATCCGTGGTGCGCGACGCGTAGGCAAAACGTACGTTGCCGAGGAAATCGGCAGACGAATCGCCGGCGATGCGTTTGTCAAACTCGACTTTCAGACCGATCTTGAGCTGATCGCTCCGCTGTTCGACTGTCCCACCGACGACGTTGACGCCATCGTGGCGCGAATCTCAGACTATAAACGCACCCCCATTCGCAAAGAAACCGCCTTCATCCTGTTTGACGAGGTGCAGCTCTGCGAACGGGCGCTCAACTCGCTTCGCTTTTTTTCGGGTTCGGGCTGGCGCATATGCGCGACCGGCAGTCAGCTCGGCGTCGCCACGCGCAAGCGCAAGTTGCCTTTTCCCAGCGGCGTTCGTCAAGAGACCATGCATCCTATGTCGTTCGAGGAGTTTCTCTGGGCGCTCGACGAGGAGCAGATGGCCAATGCCATTCGTACCCACGCCGGCACGCTCGAGACCTACGCCGCGCACCAAGCCGCGCTCAGCCTGTTTCATCGATACCAGATCGTGGGCGGCATGCCCGCCGCCGTCAACGCATATCGCAAGACGTTATCCATCGAGGATGCGCGCGTCGAGCAGCGCGAAATCGACGAGACCTATACCGCCGATATGACCGACCCCGAAAACGGGATCAGCGGCGTGGCGGCGCGCAAGGTCTGGCGCTCCATTCCGTCCCAGCTGCTGAGATCGTCCACAAAAAAATTCAAGTACTCCGAGGTCGAACGTGGAGGCCGTCGCGCCAAGCTTATCGAGCCGCTCGACTGGCTCGAAGGCGCCGGCATCATATCGGTCAACAACCTGACCGAAGGCATCGAGCCTCCCCTCGTTCCCTTCGACGACGAAGATGGAAGTTTCTTTAAGGTCTATCTTCTCGATACCGGCCTCATGTTCTACAAACTCGGCATCAACCCGCGGCTCTGGCTCGACCTCAAAGAGGATTCCGCCATAGCGCTATCTTCCGACTTCCGAGGCGCCCTGGCGGAAAACTCGGTCATGCAAGCATTTTCGGGCAATAGCTTGCAGACGTATTACTGGGTGCCGCCGTCGTCTTGGAAGACGACCGGCGAGCTCGATTTTTTACTTCAGACCGACCGTATGGAAATTGTGCCCGTCGAAGTAAAGTCCGCACGTAACGTGCGCGCGAGAACCCTCGGGTCGTTTATGGACAAAGCCCGATCGCCATATGCCTACATTTTGTCCGAGAACAATTTTTCCCGCAGCGAAACCGATGACTGGCGCGAGCTGCGCCACCTCCCCTTGTACGCAGCGGGCTTTATTGGAGCAAACTGCCTCAAGAGCAGTCTGTAAGCCCTGCGCGACCGCCTAGAAAGGAAGCCGCTCATGCAACGCATTCTTTTTATCTGCTATGGAAATATCTGTCGCTCGACGATGGCTGAGTCCGTGTTTACCGAGCTAGTGCGGCGCGCCGGGCGCGCGGGCGAGTTTGTCATTGATTCCGCTGCGACCTCGACCGAGGAGATCGGCAACCCGCCACACCACGGCACCATTGCCAAGCTACGCGAGGTCGGGATTCCCGTCGTCGCACATCGCGCACGTCAGGTGCGTCGCGCGGAGTATGGCGACTGGGACCACATTGTCTATATGGACGACGAGAACGCCCGCGCCCTGTACCGAATTTTTGGGAAGGACCCCGATGGCAAGATCTCGCGCCTGCTCGATTGGACCGATCGCCCCGGCGACGTGGCCGACCCCTGGTACACCGGCAATTTCGACGCCACCTACCGCGATGTACTCGCCGGTTGCACCGCCATGCTCGAGCAGCTGTAGGCGCTCGGGCGGCGCGGGCACACGGGCCACGCCATCGGCATAAAACGAGCGTGGGTTTTCTCCCACTTTGAGCGCTCGAGTGCGCTCTAAACGGGAGAAAATCCACGCTCATGAATGTGACAAAGGGACTGCCCCTTTGCCACATCCGGGACTGGCCCTAGACCGGCTTGACCTCCAGCTTTATCCCCTCGGCGCAGGAGTCGCCCAAAACATCCGAAAGGGCCCAGGTCGCATATAGCGGCAAATAGAGAACCGCTCCGTTGCGCTCAACGTTGCCTCTCGAGAAAACAATCCCGAGCCTTACGCCATATTCAGCCGTATCAAGCACATGACCGAGCGCAGCGTGCGCGTGGTAATAGGAGCCCGATTTAACCTCGATCGGAACAGCCGTCCCATCCGGCCCATCGACCACAAAGTCCACTTCACCGCGCTTTTTTGTCTGATAGTAGTAAAGCTGGCGATTTTGGGCAGCCAGCTGCTGGGCCGCCACGTTTTCGTAAATGCCGCCCAGATTGGGCTCCTTGCTATCAAGATACGCCGCTTGGGCGACTCCAACGGGGTAGCGCGCCATCAACATGCCCGTATCCGATTGGTATAGCTTGAACTGCGATGGCCGTGCCGTCTTGAGCAGGGGCGACTTTGGCTCGGTTACGATATCGGCTTTGAGAGCAACGCCGGCATCGACAAGCCAGACAAAATCTCGCTGGTACTTCTCATAATGCGCCTTGGGGTCAATGGAATTGAGCACGAAACGCTTGTGTTCGCCCTCAAGCATAATGGGGAGCTGATCGTAGATGCTCTGCACCTGAAGGGCACGCCCGCTTGCATACTTGGAAATATCCCGTCGGTACTGTTCGTTGAGCTCGGACTGTAGCTGACGAACAGAGGCAAGGTCGCCCTGCGTGTCAAGGAAACGCTGCACGACCTCCGGCATTCCGCCGACAACGGTATAGGTCCTGAAGTTTGCCATCATCGCGTCATGAATGTAATCAGGAATGGGCCTCTCGCTGATACACGCGTCACGTATCGTTTGGCGAGCCCCCTCGCTCACCCCGGTTGCCCAGCAAAACTCCTCAAAATCGAGCGGGAACATCCTAAGCTCGTGGACATACCCCACGGGATAGGACCTGACGCCCTTGAACTGGGTCCCGAGCATTGACCCCGAAAACGCCCAGCGGCACCTCCCGTCCTCTACAAGGAACTTTGCCATCGTCATGATGTCGGGGGCCTCTTGGACCTCATCGATAAACACGAGCGTTTTGCCTGGTGCAATCGACTTTCCCGAAAGAAGCGTCACCCTGCTGATGAAATCATCGGCATTCCGCGCCTCGAGAAGAGCATCTTTTGCCTGGCGATTTTCCATGAGATTGAGCTCGATGTAGGTTGCATGGCTGGCTTTGCCAAATGCGCGAATCGAATAGCTTTTGCCGATCTGGCGAGAACCCGTGATGAATAAGGCCTTTTGCTCGGCAGACTTCAGCCAACGCTCCAGCTCTGCCGCTATTTTCCTGCGCAGCATAGGCTCTCCCCTCAGTGTCATCAAATGAAATGCAAAGTTTTATGCGCTTAATTATCGATGAAATGTAGGATTTTTAGAACCTAAAATCGGATGAAATGCAGAGATTTAGGATTATAAGCAAAAAGAAGGGGCAGCCCCGGCGAATGTGACAAAGGGACTGTCCCTTTGTCACATTGCGCTCGACTACTCGTCGACGATCTCGGCAAGCCAGACGTTCAGCGTATCGACCTCGGGGCAGCAGAACTTTGCCGTGCCGGGCTCGTTGCCAGGCACGGTTCCGCCATAGCGCAGGATATCGATATAGGGAAAGCCCACATGGCAGGCCATAGCGCACATCTTGCCGCGGTCTCGGTCGAAGTCAAAGACGTCGCCCGGCTTGTGACCATGGTGGCAGCGGCACGCACCCAGCTGGTCCACGCAGCTCACGCGGATACGCGGACGCTTGCCACGCGGCGCGCCGAGCGGCTTGTTCTCGCCCGCAGGCTTGACGCCGCCCTCATCAGCATTACTCATGGTCAATCACATCCAGGCAGGCCTCGATGGGAAGGCCGGCGGACTTATCCTCCTGGTCGGCATTGCGCTCGATAAGCTCCGCTACCACGCGCATGGCATCGCTCGTCGCACGCTGCAGGCTCCAACCGGCCATAACGCGGCCGACGAGCACCGCCGAGAACGTGTCGCCCGTGCCCGGGAAATAGACCGGAATGAGCTCAAAGGGAATCGTGAAGTACTCCCCCGCCACATGGTCGTAACCGATAACCGCGTTCGTGCCATTGACCACGGCGCTCGTAATGACCACCGACTTGGCACCCAGCTCGCGCACAGCGTCCACAAGGGCGCGGGCCTCATCGGGCGTGATCTGCTCTGCAATAGGCGTATCGGCGAGCAGACAGGCCTCGGTGTAGTTGGGCACCGCGTAGTCTGCGCACTCCAGCAGGTGCCGCATAAGGCCAATCGTGGACTCGGGCACACCGGCATAGAGCTTGCCGTTGTCGCCCATGATGGGATCGACGAACACCTTGGTGCCCTTTTGCGCGCGGCGGTGGCAAAAGTCCGAGATGATGCGCGTCTCTTCCTCGGTCACGATAAAGCCGGTCGAGATGGCGTCGAACTCAAAGCCGAGCTCCTCCCAAATGGCAAGACTCTGACGCACGTACTCCGTGGTGTCGTGGATGTAGAACTTGGGGTAGTTGAGCGTATCGGAAACAAGGGCCGTCGGCAGGTTGTGGATGCGATAGCCCATATGCGACAGCACCGGCAGCATGGCGGAAAGCGCGACCTTGCCGTAGCCGCACATATCGTTGATCAACAGCAGCTGAGTGTTCTTCATGAGAGTCCCCCTTGGGTCGGGCGCGGCGCGGCAGCGCCACAGTGCGACTAAGTGTAGCGCAGGGAACGTTACGAGCGAAGTCGGGCAGCGTGAAGGGCAAATTGTTGCGGAAAGGTTACGGGAAGGAAGTTAGTCGTTGGGGACGTTCTTAAATGACTAGTCAAACAAGAACGTCCCCAACGACTAACCCAACGACTATCAGCGCAAGGAGTGTCCCCAAGTGCCGGCACATAAGGAACGTCCCTAATTGCCACCTAAGTGCCAAAACGACTGGTCGGGCAACACCGATGTTTTGGCGAAGTCAGCGAAAACCCGCCAGAGCGAGCAAGGTGCCTTGAAACGAGGCGGCATTGACCTTCTGGTCATGCCGCCGAAGTTGAAAGGCAGATTGCCGCTCTGGCGGGTTTGCAGCGTCGAGCCGTTACGCGGTTTGGTAAAACCGCGTAACCACTAGTTTGGTACCTTGACATTCATTTCTCATGCTCCTAGATTGGTTAGGCACAAAACAATTCCACTACCTAACTAAAGAAAGGAGCAACACTAATTCATGTGCGATGAACCTCTTAACCTTTGTTCGCACGAGCCCGGCGGCGACCCGTCACAGCCGGCGGATGCACCCGAAGCGGTTAGCTCAGAAGACAAGCTTGCCAAGCGCATCCTCAATGGCCTGGGCTTTTGCGGCCATTACATGCATTTTCATGGCGGAGGCGTGTCCGGCAAGGCGCCCATCATCTGCCTGCTGGCCAAGCAACCCGGCGGCGAGATGTCGCAGCAGGAACTCGGCATGCACTTTGACCTCAAGCCGGGGTCGCTTTCCGAGATCCTGTCCAAACTCGAGCTCAACGGCCTCATCGAGCGCAGCCGTAACCCCAAGGATCGACGGCAGCTCACCATTCGCCTGACCGAAACCGGCCGGGAAAACGCCCGCATCGACCAGGCAGCCCGCATTCGCTTTAGAGAGCAGGCCTTTGGTGCCCTCACCCACGACGAGCGCGAGCAGCTCGCCGAAATGCTCGAGAAAATCCGTGTAACCTGGGAGGAACTGGATGATTAAAACCCTCATGGGCAGCATCCGCGACTATATAAAAGTCACCGTTGCCACGCCGTTGCTCGTGCTTGGCGAGGTGCTCTGCGAGATGCTGATTCCATTTATCACCGCCAACCTGATCGACGCCATCAAAGATGGCACCACCGTAGCCGAGATGCTTCCCACCGCGGGCTTTTTGGTGCTCATCGCGCTGACGTCGCTTGCTTTTGGCGCCGCTGCCGGCGTCACCTGCAGCCATGCGAGTTGCGGCTTCGCTAAGAACCTGCGTCACGACCTGTTCTACAAGATCCAGACGTTCAGCTTTGCCAACATCGATGAGTTCTCGAGCTCCTCGCTCGTCACGCGCCTGACCACCGATATCAACAACGTGCAGCAGGCCTTTATGATGATCATCCGTATCGCCGTGCGCGCGCCGCTGGTATTGATCTTCGCCTTTACCATGGCATTTATCATGGGCGGCAGCGTCGCCATGGTCTACCTGGTCATCATTCCGCTGCTGGGCTTTGGGCTGTTCTTTATCATCTTTAAGGTGCGTCCCATCTTCTCGCGCGTGTTCCACAAGTACGACGCCCTTAACGAGTCCGTCGAGGAAAACGTCACCGGCATGCGCGTGGTCAAGAGCTACGTGCGCGAAGACTTTGAGAAGGAGAAGTTCGCGACCGCCGCACGCGACGTCCAGATGGACTTCACCCGCGCCGAGAAGCTGCTTGCCTTTAACAACCCCATGATGAACATCTGCGTCAACGGCGCGTTTGTCGTCATCATCTACCTGGGCTCCAAGCTCATCATCACGAGCCAGGGCACGCTGTTCGACGTGGGCCAGCTCTCCTCGATCTTTACCTATGGCTTCCAAATCCTCATGAGCCTGATGCAGCTATCGATGATCTTTGTCATGGTGACCATGGCCGACGAATCGGCGCACCGCATCACCGAGGTGCTGGCCGCCGAGCCCACGATCGCCGATCCCGCCGAGCCCGTGCTCGAGGTCGCCGATGGCTCCATCGACTTTGACCACGTGAGCTTTAAGTATTCCGCGCATGCGAAGCGCCAGGCGCTCGACGATATCGACCTGCACATTAAGAGCGGCGAGACCATCGGCATCATCGGCGGCACCGGCTCGGCCAAGTCCACGCTCGTAAACCTCATCGCCCGCCTGTACGACGCCACCGAGGGTACCGTGCGCGTGGGCGGCGTGGATGTACGCGACTACGACTTGGACGCCCTGCGCCACCAGGTGGCCATGGTGCTGCAGAAAAACGTGCTGTTTAGCGGCACGATTGCCGAGAACCTGCGTTGGGGCGACCCGAACGCCACCGACGAAGAGGTCCGCGAGGCCGCGCATCTGGCCTGCGCCGACGAGTTTGTCGACGGCTTCCCCAAGGGCTATGACACCTGGATCGAACAGGGCGGCTCCAATGTTTCCGGCGGTCAGAAGCAGCGCCTGTGCATTGCGCGTGCCCTGCTGCGTCGCCCCAAGATCTTGATCCTGGACGACTCCACGAGCGCCGTCGACACCAAGACCGACGCCAAGATTCGCGCAGGGCTGGCAAGCTATCTGCCCAACACGACCAAGCTCATCATCGCCCAGCGCATTAGCTCCGTGCAGGACGCAGACCGCATCATCGTCATGGAGGGCGGCCGCATCGCGCAGATCGGTAACCACGACGAGCTGCTCAAGACGAGCGAGATCTACCGCGAGACCTTTACCTCGCAGAACAAGATGTCTGCCGAGGGCGAAGAGGCCGTCGAGGCCGACACCGAGGCATCCGTAACGCAAGCTCAGACCCAGGAAGGAGGCGAGGCACATGAGTAAGGCAACGACCGCCGAGCGCGCGCTCAACCGCAAGGGCGGCACCATATCGCGCCTCATCAAGACGCTCTTTGGCTTTTACCCCGTGCTTTTGCCCCTCGTCGTCGCCGGCGTGGTGCTCTGCGCCATCATCAACTCCATCGGCGCGACCTTCCTTCAGAGCGCCCTGCAGATTATTAGCGAATCGTGGCAGTCGGGCGATTGGGGAGCCGCGCAGCCCAAGATCGCACAGCTCGTGACCACCCTCGCCTGCATCTACGGCATCGGCATCCTGTCCTCGCTCTTCTGGAACCGCGCCATGGCCATCGTCACGCAGGGCTCGCTGGAGAAGCTGCGCGAGAAGATGTTCAACCGCATGCAGGACCTGCCGATCCGCTACTTCGACACGCACCAGCGCGGCGACATCATGAGCCACTACACCAATGACATCGACACGCTGCGCCAGATGATCAGCCAGTCGCTGCCCAACCTGCTCATGACGGTCATCGTCATCGTCACGGTGTTCTTTATCATGCTGTACTACAGCGTGTGGATGTGCTTGGTCATTATTGCCGGCGTCGCCTTTATGACCTTTATGACCAAGCTGCTCGGCTCCAACTCCGCGCGCTTCTTTATTGCGCAGCAGACCGAGCTCGGCGTTGTCGAGGGCCATATCGAGGAAGTCATGAACGGCCAGAAGGTCGTCAAGGCATTCTGCCACGAGTCTGCCGCCGAAGCCGATTTTGACGAGCGCAACGAAAAGCTCTTCGAGGTCTCGCAGAAGGCCAACATGTACGCCAACATCCTCATGCCCATCCTTATGAACCTGGGCAACCTGCTCTACGTGCTGGTCGCACTGGCCGGCGGCATTTTCCTAGCGCTGGGCGTGCCCAACCTGAGCATCTCGGGCATGGCGCTGTCCATCGCCGTCGTGGTGCCGTTCCTCAACATGACCAAGCAGTTCTGTGGACAGATCGGCCAGATCTCGCAGCAGATCAACGCCGTGGTCATGGGCCTCGCCGGCGCCGACCGTATCTTTGAGCTCATCGACGAGGAGCCCGAAGCCGACGAAGGCTATGTGACGCTTGTCAACGCTCAGGTGAACCCCGATACCTGGCAGCTCGAGGAGGCCGACCACCACACTGGCATGTGGGCGTGGAAACATCCGCACCGCGCAACCGGCGAGATCGAGTACGTGCCGCTGCGTGGCGACCTGGTCATGGACAACGTCGACTTTTGCTACACGCCCGACCACGAGGTGCTGCACGGCGTGTCCGTGTTTGCCAAGCCGGGCCAGAAGGTCGCGTTTGTCGGCGCCACCGGTGCCGGTAAGACGACCATCACCAACCTCATCAACCGCTTCTATGACATCGCCGACGGCAAGATTCGCTACGACGGCATCAACGTCAACAAGATCCGCAAGGCAGACCTGCGCCGCTCGCTGGGCGTGGTGCTGCAGGACGTAAACCTGTTCACCGGCACCGTGATGGATAACATCCGCTACGGCAATCTGGATGCCACCGACGAGGAGTGCATCGCGGCAGCAAAGCTCGCGGGCGCGGACGACTTTATCACCCGACTGCCCGACGGCTACGACACGATGCTCACCGGCAACGGCGCCCAGCTGTCGCAGGGCCAGCGCCAGCTGATCTCGATCGCACGCGCCGCCGTCGCCGATCCGCCGGCAATGATCCTGGACGAGGCCACGTCGAGCATTGACACCCGCACCGAGGCCATCGTGCAAGCCGGCATGGACAAGCTCATGGAAGGTCGCACAACGTTTGTCATCGCGCACCGCCTCTCCACCGTGCGCAACTCCGACGCGATCATCTGCCTGGACCACGGCCGCATTATCGAGCGTGGCAACCACGACGAGCTGATCGCCAAGCGCGGGTATTACTACCAGCTCTATACCGGAGCGTTTGAGCTGGAGTAGTTCGGCCCGCCGAGATGGCCGATTTGCCGCTCATTCGTCGGGCATGACCCTAAGGTCAATGCCCTCCTCTTTCGGGGCAAATCGACTCATCTCAACGACCCAAACACAATGCGCCGCAACGAATAAAGCCTCCGCAGCCACACGAGCTGCGGAGGCTTTTCTATACCCTCTGTTACAGGCTTACCGCTCCTCGCGTTGCGGCCCAGCTGCCTCGGCTGTCTTTACGCGGTTCTTGTCGATGTACATGTTTTTGTCGGCTTGGGAAAAGAGCTCGCGCATCGTAGGCGGTTCATCAAAATCACTGGAAAGCGCATAGCCCACCGCATAGCTAATAGGCATGTCGGGGTGAGCCTCGGAATACTCGTTCACGTTCGCACGAACCCGAGCGAGACAGGACTCCACGGCAGCTCGATCGGCATCCCACAGCACCGCGATAAACTCATCGCCGCCGTCGCGACCCACGAAGCAGGTCTCGGACGACACACGCCCCAGCTGCCGGGCAAAAGAGCGGATGTATTCGTCGCCCTTCTCGTGACCAAAGCTGTTATTGACCGCATGCAGATTGTTAAGGTCGAAAACGCACACCGCAACGGGCGCCTCCGCGGAGACAGACTGCTCCTGCCCCAAGATCTCCTCGCACTTGTTCTTGTTGGGCAGTCCCGTGGCTCCGTCGAGATAGACTTTGCTCTGCAGTTCGCGATTGAGCGCGGCAGTTCGCACCGCGCGAACAAGCTCGACCGCAAAGGCCGCCACCAATCCCATGATGTCGATGATCACCAAGCCCTCGAGATAGTTGAGCGCCAACGCCTTCTCCTGAGAGTAGTCCTCTGCGAGTCGCGTAGTATCGTCGCAAATGCCAAAGAACTCCTCGCTCATAGAGATGATGTCGGTGTTCTCATAGCCGACTTCGCGCACGCGGATGATCTCGGTGCAAAGCTCATCAAAATAATTAGCAAGCTCGGTCATTTTTGCCTGATACTCGTCGTCGTCGAGACGGACGAGGTTGAGGTCGTCACTTCCGTAACGCAAACCGTTGATGTATGAATCCACGGCTTTGAGCAGGTCATCTTGAGGCTGGCCCGCGTCCTCGAGCTTAACGATTCGCTGCGTGGTACCGCGCACCAGACCGGCGTAGTTGACCACGCGCGCCGTGCCCTGGATATCGGAGACGAGCAGCATAACATTGATGAAAAAGAAGATGAGAACTGCCGTGAGTACCATCATGAGCAGGCGCACCGCCTGGCTGGCCTTCTTGGCGACAGAAGTATTCACAAGTTCAATCCCCCAAATGGCAAAAGAATAGGTGGCGCATAGCGTCTTGTAAATCATGCGGGGTCAACTCTATCAGATGATTTTTCTAGGACGGGGGCTATTTTGCACCTCGGCTTGATTCGTTCGCCACGAAATGGGCCTATCTACTACGTTTAACCGATCACCCTCAAGCATGCCGAATTTCGCGAGATAAAAACCGCAGGTAAACAGCTTGCCGACTTTCGGAAAACCCAGGTATGGTCAGCCCCTACGGGTAAAACGTAGTAGATAGGCCGTTTTCGTGGCGCGGCCCCAAAACAGCCTTTTGGGACGGGTGGTATCCTTGGTAGCCCTGTGCTGCAAACGCACCTTAAACGCAAGGAGTCCCATGGATCTTATCGCCCAGCTCGCCCACGAGCTCAACCTTAAGGCCGCCAACATCGAGGCGGCCGTCAAGCTCATCGACGAGGGCAACACCATCCCCTTTATCTCGCGCTACCGCAAGGAAGCCACAGGCGGAATGGACGACGTCGCCCTGCGCGCACTCGACGAGCGCCTGTCCTACCTGCGCAATCTTGAACAGCGCAAAGAGGACGTCATTCTGCTCATCGACGCCCAGGGCAAACTTACGCCCGAGCTCGAACAGCAGATTCGCGAGGCCACGCAGCTCCAGCGTGTCGAGGACCTCTACAAGCCCTACCGCAAAAAGCGCATGACCCGCGCGCAGAAGGCCCGCGAGGCAGGCCTGGAGCCGCTTGCCAACATGATCATCATGCAGGCTTCCGCCAAGGGCAGCGCACTCGACGCCGCCGCGGCATACGTCAACGAGGAAGCCGGCTTCGACACGCCCGAGAAGGCGCTCGCCGGCGCCGCCGACATCGTTGCCGAGACGGTGGCCGAAGACCCTGAGAACGTCGCCGACCTGCGCGCCTTTACGCAAAACACCGCCGATATCGTCGTCGAGGCTACCGACCCCGCCGAAAAGACTCCCTACGAGCCGTACTACAGCTATGATGAGCCGCTGCGCCGTATACCCAACCACCGCGTGCTGGCTATCGACCGCGGTGAGCGCGAGGGTAAGCTCCGCGTGCGCTTGAACGTCGACGGCGCCGCCGCCACGGCACGCCTCGGCAGCCGTTGGCCCCGCCGTCAGGGCGTGTTTGCTCCCATCTTCGATGCCGCCATCGCCGACGGCTACAAGCGCCTCATGGCCCCCTCGCTGGAGCGCGAGGCCCGCGCCAAACTCACCGTTCGCGCCCAGACCGAGGCCATCAACGTCTTTGCCAAGAATCTCGAGGGTCTGCTCTCGGCACGCCCCGTGCGAGGCGCCCGCGTGCTCGCGCTCGACCCGGGCTACCGCACCGGCTGCAAGGTCGCCGTCATGGACGAGACCGGCAAGCTGCTCGACCACGGCGTGGTCTACCCCACCAAACCGCGCCACGACGTCGCCGGCACTAAGCGCGAGCTCGCCCGCCTCGTCAAGAAGGACGACGTCAACACCATCGTCATCGGCAACGGCACCGCCAGCCGTGAGACCGAGGAAGTCGTCTCGGAGTTCATCGCCGAGCAGGCGCCTGGGCTGCGATACACCATCGTCAACGAGGCCGGCGCGTCGGTGTACTCCGCCTCCGAGCTCGCCAGCCAGGAATATCCCGACCTGGACGTCACCGTGCGCGGCGCCATGAGCCTGGGCCGCCGCCTGCAGGACCCGTTGGCAGAGCTCGTCAAGATTCCGCCCCAGTCCATCGGCGTGGGCCAGTACCAGCACGACCTTGACCAGGCTGAGCTCTCGCGCACCCTGGGCCACGTGGTGGAGGACGTCGTCAACCGCGTGGGTGTCGACGTCAACACTGCGAGTGCGAGCCTGCTGGGATACGTATCGGGCATCACGCCGAGCGTGGCCAAGAACATCGTGGCCTACCGCGAGGAAAACGGTGCCTTCACCGATCGCCGCCAGCTCAAGAAGGTCCCCAAGCTGGGACCCAAGGCATATCTCAACGCTGCAGGCTTTTTGCGAATTAGCGGCGGTAAGAACCCGCTCGACGCAACGAGCGTCCACCCCGAAAGCTACGAGGTGGCCACGTCCGTCTTGGAACGCGCCGGCGTTAAAGCAAGCGAGCTCAGCCGCGGCGGCGTGCCCGACATCGAGCGCCGCCTGGGCAGCATCTCGGCGCTGGCAAGCGACCTGGACTGCGGCACCCTCACGCTCATCGACATTGTCAACGAGCTCAAGAAGCCCGGTCGCGACCCGCGCGACGACGCGCCCGAGGTGGTCTTTAGCCGCTCGGCACTTTCCATCGACGACCTGGAACCCGGCATGGAGCTCAAGGGCACGGTGCGCAACGTTGTGGACTTTGGCGCCTTCGTCGACGTGGGCGTGCACCAGGACGGCCTCGTGCACATCTCCAAGCTGGCCAACCGCTTTGTCAAGCACCCGAGCGACGTGGTGCGCGTCGGCGATACGGTCAAGGTGTGGGTCGAAAAGGTCGATCGCGACCGCAAGAAGATCTCGCTCACCATGGTGCAGGGGAAGTAAACCGCCAAAGCAAGGGTACCCCCTGCAGCGACGTGCAAAATCGCGAGTATTCTGCAAATTCCACCGCTCCGGATGCCTCTCAGAGGCGAAAAAACAAAAACGGCCCCCGTTTTGGCGTTTTTAAAGCCAAAACGGGGGCCGTTCCGTGCTTCGATTAACTGGTAAAAGCCTTTACCTTGCTGAATACTCTCAATTTTGCACGTCGCGGGCGGGGGTACCTTTGCCCACGGCAGGATATGAAAGCCGATTACCAACCTACTGGCAAGCTCGTGCCGGCAGCCCCGGCCTTCCCTTTGCCTAGCGCGACCCTCGCAAAGCGCGTGAGCGATAGGGAAAGGGAAGGCCGGGGCGAACAGCCCACGGCGCAGCCAGTGTTCGCCCTACGGCAGAATATGGAAGCCCAAAGCGGCGATATCCTTGGCAAAACCGCGCACGGTATCGAGCGAGACCTCGTACGGATCACGGCCGATGTTCTTGCGCTTGGCCAGGATGCTGTTGGGCACCGTGATGATCTGGCAACCGCAGGCCTCAGCCTGGTAAATATTGATGAGCTCGCGCGTGGATGCCCACAGGACCTCACAGTTGGACTTGGCAGCGGCCTTCTTGACCGACTCCGTCATAAACGGAATGGGATCAACGCCGGTATCGGCGATGCGGCCGGCAAAAAGCGAGATGATGGACGGCGTCTCGGTGTCAACGGCCTCGACCATCTCATCGACCTGCGTAGGCGTAAAGATGGTGGTGACGTTGACCTTGATACCGTCGGCGGAAAGCTTGCGGACCAGCTCGGCGGTGGACTCGCCCTTGGTGGTCACGCACGGAATCTTGACGTAGACGTTCTCGGCCCAGGTAGCGATCTCGCGCGCCTCGACCTCCATGGTCTCGACGTCGTCGGCAAAGACCTCAAACGAGACGGAAACGTCGGTGATGTGGGTCAAGACCTCTTTGGCAAACGCGCGGTAATCCGTCACGCCGCCCTTCTTCATAAGGGACGGGTTGGTCGTGAAACCCTGAACGTTGCCGTTCTCGTACATGTCGAGCATGCCTTCGAGGTTTGCACCGTCAGCGAACACCTTGATTGCCATCTGCCTGATTCCTTTCGTTAGCATACGGCCGATAAACTGCTAAACACTTTACCTACGTTTATCAAGGCGTGAACTGCGGTTTTTTATCTTCTCGGCGAACGGTATAAACACCTCAGTGTTTGGATTGATAAATCGATTGAGCATGCAAAAGCAAAGAGTCGCAGTTTGAGCAAGCGTCAGAACGCGGGATTCATTAGATGAGGCCGAAATGCTGCATCGCTGTGACGGTACCGTCGTGTGCGACATCATCGGTCACGTAGTCGGCGACCTCCTTGACTTCGGGCATGGCGTTGCCCATGGCCACGGCCGTCTCGACGGCAGCAAGCATGCCCAGGTCGTTGCCCGAATCGCCAAAGCCAAAGGTGCGCGCATTTCCCTCGCGGCCCAGATACGCCAGTGCTCGCGCCACGCCCACGCCCTTGTCGATGCCCTTGGGGCTCAGCTCGCGATTCTGACCACCGGTGTTGCACAGCTCAAACTCGCGATCGATAAAGCCATCATCGTTGGCTACGCGAGCCAGGTCGCTCGCGACGATGCCTACCTTGCCCACGCGCAGACGGCCGTCGACGCGCATTTCCTCGGTGCTGTGCACCACAGAAGTGCCGATCAGAGACGACTGCTCAACGCCCGCGGGTTCCAGGGCAAAAGTAGCCACGTTGGTCTCGAAAAAGGCTTCAATCCCTACCGCGGCCATACGGCGAGCGAGCTCCGCAACAATGTCTTCGTCAAAGCAGTCCTCATGCACCACGCGGCCCTCGACCTCGAGCGTGGCGCCTGCCATGGCAACGATGCCCACGGGGTCGAGCGCACGCAAACTGTCCGCGATGAGCCACAGGGGACGACCCGTGCAGATAAATGCCTGGTGTCCCGCGTCGCGCAGACGATGAAACGCCTCGACGACCGCCTGCGAGGGGTGAACCGCCGAAAAGTCCTTGTCGGTCATGTTGTCGGGATCGAACGACGTCAGCGTGCCGTCCACGTCAAAAAAGAGCACGGCGGAATCGGGGCACGCATCAATCATATGGGTTCCTTTCGGGGGCGAGAGTAAACGAAGTATCCATCATATAATGGAGCGACGCAACCAGAGAGGTCACCCATGGAATTTTACGCAAGCTGCCCCGAGGGCTTTGAGTCCGCACTCGCCGATGAGCTTAAACGCCTCGGACTTTCGCATGTCCGCCGCCTGAAAGGCCGCGCTACATTTGAGGGCGAGCTCGAAGAAGGCTACCGCGCCTGTCTGTGGTCGCGCCTGGCGAGCCGCGTGTTCGTGGTACTCGGGCGCTTTGAGGCGCAGGATGCTGACGAGCTGTACGATAGCGTTTACAACATCGCCTGGGAGAGCATCGTCCGCCCCGGCGCCACCATCGCCATTACCGCCCGCGGCGTGACCGAGCATCTGCGCAACACGCGTTTCTCGGCCCTGCGCGCCAAGGACGCGCTGTGCGACCGTCTGGCCGAGACCACGGGCCGTCGTGCCGACGTCGATGCCGCCGACCCCGACGTTCACCTGCTGCTTTCGCTGCGCCAGCGCCGCGCGAGCATCAGCCTGGACCTTTCGGGAGACCCGCTGTTCAAACGCCTGCCGCCCGCAGCGACCCGCGCCGGCGAGGGCTCACACGTGCTGCGCCCCGACTATGCCGCCCTGGTGCTCGCGCAGGTTGGCTGGACTGCACTGTGCGAGCGCGAGCTGACGGCCGATGATTACGAGAACGAAGCCCTGCCCACGCTGGTCGACGCCTCGTGCGCCGGCGGCGGTCTGCTGCTGGAGGCCGTGGATATTCTGACCGACCGCGCCCCGGGCGCCGCACGCGAGCGCTGGGGCTTTGAGGGCTGGCAGCTGCACGACGCCGCTCTGTGGGAGCAGCTGCTTGCCGAGGCGCGCGAGCGCGAGGCGGCAGCACGCGAGCGCCAGGCACGCATCGTGGCCGTGGATGTTGACCCCGCCGCCCGCAAGACCGCTGAGCGCATGGTCAAGTGCGCCGGCTACAAGCGCTTTGTCGATTTTTGCGCCGCCAAGTCCGCCACCGTGCTGGACCACGCGGGCACCGTCGCCGGTGCCGCCGTGGTCGCAGATACGACCGAGACACCGCTTTCGCTCATGCACGACGCCATGACGCTGGTCGGCGAGCTGCGCCGCGCGCCTGAGCTTACCGCCGCGCCGGTCGCCGCGCTCACCCGCGATGGACTTATGGCCCGTGCACTCCATGCCGAGCCCGCGCGCTCCATCGCCGTCATGCCCAATAACGAGGAGGCGACCGTCGAAGTCTGGCCTTCGCTCGACCACGCCGCCGCGGCGTTTGAGGCTTCGACCAGTGCGGATGCCAACGAAGTCAACGACGAAGCCACCGCTTCCGCCATGCCCGAGCCCGCCTCCATGCTCGACCTGGGCGACGGTAAGCCGCTGCCCGTGCTCATCCCCGAGTCCGAGCAGTTCGCCAACCGCCTGCGCAAGAATGCCCGCCTGCGCCGCAAGTGGGCAAAGCGTGAAGGCGTGAGCTGCTACCGTGTCTACGATGCGGACCTGCCCGATTACTCCGCCGCCATCGACCTGTACGAGGGCTGCCCGCAAACGCCGGGCCGCTGGCTCGTCATCGCCGAATACGCCGCGCCCAAGACCATCGACCCCGCGCTAGCCCAGGCCCGCATGCTCGACATTTTGGCCATCGCGCCGCGCATCTTGGATGTTCCCGCCGAGCATGTGCACGCCAAGGCCCGCATGCGTTCGCGCGGCGGCTCGCAGTACGGCAAGCAGGGCGCCGGCAAGGGCGGCTCGGGCGAGCGCGCCAATATCGCACGCCGTCGTCTGCCGCTCATCGAAGAGGGTGGCCTTACCTTTGCCGTCAACTTTGACGACTACCTGGACGTCGGTATCTTCCTGGACCACCGCGTCACCCGCAACCTGGTGCGCGAGCACGCCAAGCAGGCGCGCCGCTTCCTCAACCTGTTCGCCTACACCGGCACCGCCACCTGCTATGCGGCCGACGGCGGCGTCGAGGAAACCGTAACAGTCGACCTTTCCAACACCTACCTGGACTGGGCCGAGCGCAATATGCGCCAGAACGGCTTTGTGGGGCCTCAGCATCATTTTGTGCGCGACGACGTGCTCGCCTGGATTCGCGACCAGCGCCAGACGCGCAACCGCTGGGACCTGATCTTTGTCGACCCGCCCACGTTCTCGAACTCGTCCAAGATGGGCCGCCGCACCTGGGATGTCCAGCGCGACCATGTTGAGCTTTTGGCCGGCGTATCGCGCCTGCTCGCGCAGGGCGGCCATGCCATTTTTAGCTGCAACCTGCGCGGCTTCCGCCCCGAAACGCGCAAGCTCGCACGCGCGGGCGTGGTGCTGGAGGACATTACGGCACAGACCATCCCCGAGGACTTCGCGCGCAACCAGAAGGTGCACCACTGCTACATCGTGCGCCGCCTGCCCATCGAGGACGCCATGGCAGAGGTCGGCTTTAGTGCCGAAGAGATTGCCGAGCGAACCGAGGAGCTGCGCAACCCCGAGGCCCGCAAACCTCGCGCAGCAGCGCCCGCGCACGCGCAGGCCGGCGACCGAGGGCCGCGCGGCGACGGCAAGCCCGCCTGCTCAGGTAAGCCCAAAAAGAAGAAGTTCTACGCCAGCAAGCCCAAGGGCAAATAACAAAGTTGCGGTGGTATACGGACTGTTTTGCCTGGAATTAGGCAAATTTAGACCGTATTTCACCGCAACTCATAGTGAGATGGTGGTTGGCGATCTAGCCTTGGGTGACCAATCGGTAACCGATACCCACATGCGTCTGGATATAGCGCGGATGCGCGGGGTCGGACTCAATCTTCTTGCGCAGCGTGCCCATAAAGACACGCAGGCTCGCCAGGTCACTCTTGGTTGCCGTGCCCCAAATCTCGTGCAGGATAAACTGGTGCGTCAGCACCTTGTCGGCGTTATGCGCCAGCAGGCACAGGAGCTTGTACTCGATCGGCGTCAGATGCAGCTCCTCGCCATCCATCGTGGCGATGCCGGCGTCAAAGTCGATATGCAGCTCGCCGGTATCGAACGAGCCCTCGGAGGCAACACCGCCCGTTTGCGCATACGAAAGGCGCCTGAGCGTCGTGCGAATGCGCGCGAGCAGCTCCTCGACCGAAAACGGCTTGGTCAGGTAGTCGTCGGCGCCGGCATCGAGTGCGCGAATCTTGTCCGCATCCTCGCTGCGCGCCGAGACCACAATGATCGGCATGCCCGACCATGCGCGCACCGACTCCACTACCTTGACGCCGTCCATATCGGGCAGGCCCAGATCGAGCAGCACAATGCACGGTGCCTGCGATGAGGCAGCGGCGATGGCGGCATGGGCGGTCTCCACGGCCATATGGCGCAAGCCGTGCGCCTCGAGCGCGGCAACGATAAGATTGCGAACGGCGGGGTCGTCCTCAACGACCAAGATGAGCGGTTTCACGGCAGAGTTCGGCACAGCGCTACTCCTTATCAAACGAAACGTCGGCGGCGGGAAGTTCAATCGTAAAGACTGAGCCGTGCGGATCCGCCGCGGCAACCTCTATGCTACCGCCATGCGCCAACGCAATGGAACGGCAGAGCGAAAGACCCAGGCCCACGCTGCGATGGCTGTCGGCCAGGCCATGGTTGGCGGTATAGAACGACTCAAAGATGCGTTCACGGTCCTCGGGCGCGATGCCCGGGCCGTCATCGGCCACCGAGCACGCCACACGTCCATCGTCGACGCTAATCGAAATCATGATATGCGAGCCTGCGGGCGTATAGGTGATGGCGTTGTTCACCAGATTGACCACCAGCTGCACCATCAGGCGCGCATCGACGTTGACGAGCGCCGGCTCATCGCACGCCACCACCTTAAGGTCGTGCTCGCGCACGGCAGGGTTCACGTGGCGCAGCGCCTCCTCGACGATATCGTCCATGAGCTCGAGCGTGGTCGACAGGCGCATACCGCCGCCCTCGAGCTTGGTGATGGCGAGCAGGTTCTCGACGGTGGCGTTGAGCCATTGCGCATCCGAGCGAATGGATAGAAGCATGCCGCGGCGCGTCTGGCTATCGAGCACGGCGGTGCCGGTCGAGCCCTGGTCGAGCAGCACATCGGCATTGCCCGAAATACTGGTGAGCGGCGTGCGCAGGTCGTGCGAGATGGAGCGCAGCAGGTTGGCGCGCAGCTGCTCGTTTTTGGCTAGCACCGCCGCCTCCTCGCGGGCCTCCATGGCGCGGGCGCGATCGAGTGCCAGCTCGCCTTCGCTCACGATGGCATCGACAAGTGTCCGCTCCTCGTGCGTCAGCACGTCGGGCTCGGCAACGATAGCCAGCACGCCCACCACCGAGGCGGGGTCGCCCGAGCGCACGAAGCCGTCACCTGTGCGGACCGTCAGGTAGATGCCATAAAACGCCGAGCCGCCAAACGTGGCGTCGAGCGGCGTCCCCACATAGGCGGACGCCGAGAGCCGCGGCGGCATCTGCGGCGCCAGCTCGTGCACCGGCGCGGCATCGCCCACGGCCGTGTACGTCGCACGCGGCAGCAGGTCATCATCGTCGGCGTCGGCGCTGTACCATACGACCGGACAGCCCGAAAGACGCGCCAGCTGCGTTGCCATGGCATGCACAATCTGCTGCTGATCGGCACACCGCTGCAGCATGCGGTTGGTCTCGAGCACCATATGCGTGCGGCGGTCGCTAGCGGCAGCCTGTGCCAAGGCGCGGCGCAGGGCCAACGCAATCGAGCTCGACACAAGCGAGACCACGAACATGATGAAGAACATGCCGGGATAGACGCGGTCGATAAGCGACAGCGAGTAGCGCGGGTAGACAAACAAGAAGTTGTAGAGCGCCACGGCGGCAGCCGAGCTCAGCAAGCAATACAGGCGACTCCAGGTAAAGAATGCGCACAGCTGAACGGCGAACACATAGACGATCATGATGCTCGGCGCGAGACCCGGATGGTCGAGCAGCGCGCCCACAATCGTCGCTGCGACCAGCAGCCCCGCCGATACGCAGGCGTCATACAGAGGAGTGCGGCGCGTCAGCGTTGTGCGCCGCCACCAAAAGCTATCGGCAATATCGCCGTCCGTACGGACGTCCATCAGCGCCCCGCCCCTCTCTCAAAAATAAAAACCACCACAAAGGGGACAGGCACCTTTGTGGTGGTTTTCCCTCGTGGTGGTTCTAAGTGTAAAGCCTTCTACGACCGGCAGTCGCTAGACAAACAGCACGTACGCGAGCAGTGCGCACACGCACGCCGCGACAAGCAGCGTCACCACGATCGAGATCACACGGTCGGCCATGTCCATGTTGGCACGATTCGTAAAGAACCGATCTTCGGCGGCGTCGACACGCGCCTCACGCACCATTTCGACCACCGCCTCACGGCCATCGAGCGCCTTTGTATCCATGTTTACCTCCCCGGCCTCATGCTTATCCATCAAAAACTAACTCCGTGTAGCCGCCGACGTCTACGGCCGCTCGTTGGGGGCCAGGCGCTGCATCTTATTCACAGCCTTGAACTTGGTGAACAGCGGCACGTACTCAAAGCTCACGTTGGAGTTCTCCAGGCCATACCAGCGTGCAGGCGTGCCGGCGGCGCGGCGGATGATGTACTTGAGCGTGATGGCCGTACGCTCGCTCGGCTCCACGTCGCTTTCGGGTGCCAGCAGCTTACGAATCATGACGAACTTGAACGTGCCGATGTTACCCGGATCCTTGTAGACCGAGTAGTCATGCGTCTGCGGCGGCAGCTCACCGGTGGCAGCCAGGTCCTGAACAACCTGACGCAGGTAGGCATTGACGCGCTGGTTGATCTTGTAGCCCAGGTACAGATGCACGCGGAACACGTAGTCGGTGCCGAACGTCTCGACCGAATAGGCAAAGGTATGCGGTTCGTCCATGGTCTCGACGTTCACGAACCACCAGGCGCGGGCGCGCTTGGGATGCTTGTCCAGAATCGAGTAGACGATGTCGCGGTCGATGTAGTCAGTATGGGTGTCCTTGGTCAGATACACGATGTTGTCGCTCAGGCGCTCGTAACGGTCGTCGTCGCGCAGGCGCTTGAGCTGTGGCAGGTAGCTGCGCAGCGGCAGCAGCGTAAACTGGCGCTGCTCGACCGCCGTGCCGTTGTACCAGCACACCATGATGCCCATGATGAGCATGGCCATCAGAATGGTGAAATAGCCACCGTGGAAGAACTTGGTAAGCGAGCTCACAAAGAAGAAGCCCTCGAGCATGAGGAAGAACGCAACGAAGATATACGGGGCGACCTTAAGGCCGCGATCAACATGCAAGTAGAAGAAGAGCAGCAGCGTCGTGCACATCATGGTCAGGGTGATCGCCAAGCCGTAGGCGGCCTCCATGTGCGCCGAGCTCTGGAACAGCAGCACCACGATGACGCAGCCCACAAGCATGACGTTGTTGACCATGGGGATATAAAGCTGGCCCTTGGTCTCGGCCGGGTAAAAGACCTGCATGTGCGGCATCAGGTCCAGACGGCTTGCCTCGGACACCAGCGAGAACGCGCCGGTGATGAGTGCCTGCGAGGCAATGATGGCCGCGACAGTGGAAAGGCCGACGGCAAAGGGACGCAGGCCCGGGGCGAGCATCTGATAGAACGGGTTGAGGTCAGCAATGCCCATGAGCTCGGGGTTGGCAGCGTTGTTCATAAGCCAAGCGCCCTGGCCCATATAGGACAGCAGCAAGCAGCACTTAACGAACGGCCAGGTTGCGTAGATGTTGCCGCGGCCCACGTGGCCCATGTCGGAATAGAGCGCCTCGGCACCGGTGGTGGCGAGGAAGCAGCTGCCCAAGATCATGATGCCCGCATGGTTGTTGGGGCTCAGCAGAAAGCCGATGCCGCGCAGCGGGTTGAGGCACAGCAGCACCGCGGGGTGCTGGAAGACAAAGAACAGACCCGTACCGCCCAGGAACAGAAACCACAGCGTCATGATGGGGCCAAAGGCGCGGCCGATCTTGGCCGTGCCGATGCGCTGCACCAAGAAGAGCACAATGATGATGGCAAGCGTAATGGCGACGACGCGGCCCTGATCATCGCCCAGCACGGCATGGACCGCCGGGATGGTGCGCAGGCCCTCGATGGCCGTGGTAACGGTAACGGCCGGCGTCAGGATGCCGTCGGCGAGCAGCGCGGCGCCACCCAGCATGGCGGGGATGATAAGCCACTTGCCACAGCGCTTGACCAGGCTGTACAGGGCAAAGATGCCGCCCTCACCATGGTTATCGGCGCGCAGCGAGATGAGCACATACTTGATAGTGGTCAGCAACGTGACCGTCCACACGACAAGGGAGAGCGCGCCGAGCACGAACTCCTCCGTGACGCTTCCGATGCCGCCGTTGCCGGCGACGAGCGCCTTGGTTACATACATAGGGCTGGTGCCGATATCGCCGTACACCACGCCCAGCGTGACGAGCATCGCCGAGATGCTCACAGGAATCGCAGCGTGCGAGGCTGCCTCCTTGGCCTTTTGTTCCATAAGCCGGTTTCCTCCCAACTTTAATGTTCGAAGGAATTATAGGTAATCGGCCCATGTTTGAATGGCACTGTTTTCCCAGCTAAATAAACATTTATACGGCCTTTAGGCTACCGCAGCGATATGGAATGTGACAAAGGGACTGTCCCTTTGTCACATCGCCGCATTCGTTACTTGCCGAGCCAGTTTTTGAACCACCACTCCATGGAACGGCTCATCTCGGCCATAAAGGGGCTCGTGTGCTTGCGGGTGTAGATATCCACCACGCGCTCGCCTACCTCGCGGGCATGCGGACGGAACATCGCGTCCATCTCGGCCACCTGCGCGTCCATGGTCGCAGCATCGGCGCGGCAGTAGCGCTCCTCGTGCACCAGGTTCACCACGGGGTGCGCGATTGCCGGGCGCTCCTTACGGGGCGTGCCGATGATGAGCATCGACAGCGGCATGGTATACGGAGGCAGATCCAGCAGCTCGGCCACTTCCTCGGCATTCTCGACGATATCACCGATGTAGCAGCTCCCCAGGCCCAGGGCCTCGGCGGCGACCACGGCGTTTTGCGCAGCGATCACGGCGTCCTGGGCCGCGATGGCAAAGTCACCCAAACCCGGTGCACGGCGGGGCGCCTTGCCCGTGCGCTCGACAAACTCGGGCTCAAAGCAGCCCACGTGCTCAAACAGATCGATCCACTTGGCATAGTCGACCACAAATATAAGTGCCCAGGGCGCCTTGGCGATCATGGGCTGGTGGTCGCACAGGTCGGCCAGGCGGTCGAGCGTAGCCTGCTCGCGAATGCTTACGATGGAATACATCATCATGGCGCCTGCCGACGGCGCACGGCTCGCCGCATGCAGAATCGCCGCCCGCTGCTCGTCGGTCACCGCCACGGGGCGGTCGTCGTCATCACGCGCGAAGGCACGCGTTGAGGAACGGTGCTCCAACGTGTCCAGCACCGCATTGCCCGTCGTCTCGACCGGATAGCCGTTCGCATCCACGCCCGCAGCTCCGCCGCAGTACTCGGCACCCGTCATACAAACCCGCTCGCCCATAGCTCTATCCTCGCTAATTCTTTAAGAAGCTTTTACGTTTCCGTGTAATTCCCGTCCATTATCGCGCAGGTCGCCACTACATTGCGCCACACCGCCACACGTGCGCGTTAATATGGCTGGTTGTTGTGCGCAGCCCGCAAATGCAGCGCATATTTAGGTAACAATCGGGTAAACCCCCGCTTTCGTAGGTTTTAGTTTGTGAGGAGTCTCAGCATGTTCGCTGCCGCCATCTCGCTCGTCGGTCTTGCGGCGACCGTCTACCTTGTCTTGCGCGAGGCCAAGGCCATTCGCGCACAGTCGGGCACCGTTGCCAAAAGCGCTCTTGGGTGGAGCGTCGCCTTCGGCCTGTTCCAGGTCTTTTTGACCATTTGGGGCGCCATTGGCCTCGTCGCCCAAAACGAGCCGCTCGCCTTTGTGATGCTCATCCTGACCAACGTCATCCTCACCGGCTGCGCTTGGGCCAGCATCGCACGCGACCGCATCGCCCCGCGCGTCTTTGCGTTCGCCGCGCCCGACGCCCCCGCCCCCACCGGCAAGCTCGCCCGCCTGCGCGGCGCCTTTGTGGGCAAACCGCTCGTCGCCGCCGTCCTGTGCCTGCTGCTCGCCGGCGTCTTTGCGCTGCTGGGCATGGAGGTATCGTCCAACCACGACTTTACCTGGGTCTACCCCCTGTGCATCCTGCTCGAGTGGGCCATCATCACCGCACTCATGACCGGCCTGTTCTTCCTGTTCCAGCGCCACGGCGCAGCTCCCGCGGTCCTGGCCTTTGCCCTCTTTGTCCTGGGCATTGCCGAGTTCTTCGTCATCACGTTTAAATCCATGCCCATCCAGCCGGGCGACCTTTCGGCCATCTCCACCGCCGCCGCGGTCGCCGGCACCGGCTACACCTTCTCGATCTCACTGTTCTGCGTGCTGTCCATGGGCTTTACCGCCATCGCCATGCTGCTGTGCGAGTACGCCGGCCTGGTGGCACCGCACCGTCAGAAGGGCGCCGCCAACGCCAAGCGCATGCTGCTCACCAACCTGCTCGTCGCCGTGCTGTGCCTGGGCGGTGTGACCGCACACGTCACGCTCATCGACTACTACAACACCCTCGGCATCACCGTCTACACCTGGCGCCCGCTCGAGAGCTACTGGCGCGAGGGCTACCTGCCCGCTTTCATTAGCGCAGCGCAGTCCATCAAGCCGCCCAAACCCGCCGACTACTCCGTCGACGATGCCAAGGCCACGCTCAAAAAGTACGCCAAGGCCTACGACAAGTCCGACGCGGCCAAGAGCGACGAGCGCGCCGCCGCAAAGGAGCAGTTCGACAGCGAGAAGCCCACGGTCATCGCCATCATGAACGAGACCTTCTCGGACCTATCCATCTACCAGAACATGCGCGCCGGCTACGAAGGCCCGCAGTACTTTAAGAGCCTGTCCAACTGCCTCAGCCGCGGCAAGCTCTACGTGAGCGCCTACGGCGGCGGCACCGCCAATACCGAGTTTGAGTTTATGACCGGCAACTCCATGGCCAACCTGGGCTCGGGCGTGTACCCCTACACCATCTACAACATGGAAACGACCGGGAACCTGGCAGAGCAGTTCAAATCGCTCGGCTATTCCACCACGGCTATGCACCCCAATCACGCAACCAACTGGAACCGCGAGAACGTCTACAAGGACTTTGGCTTTGACCAGTTCCTGTCCATCAACGATTTCCAGGGAGCCGACACCTTGCGCGGCATGGTGACCGACCAGGCTACCTACGACAAGATTCTTGAGCTGCTCGACCAGAACGCCGATCCGCAGTTTATCTTCGACGTGACCATGCAGAACCACTCGGGCTACGATACGGGTCTGCTGCCGGTCGATAAGCAGATGCACCTGAATATCGACACGACCGATCTGGACGCCAAGACCGTCGAGGACGGCACGCTCTCCGATGTCGACGAGTATGTCTCGTGCATCGAGCAGTCCGACCAGGCGCTTCGCTACTTCCTAAACGCCCTGAGCAAGCTCGACCGTAAGGTAGTCGTGGTGTTCTGGGGCGACCACCAGCCGTTCTTCCCGTCCAAGTTCAACGACAAGTGGTTTACCGGCGAAGACGACGCCACGCACCAGGAACGTCTGTGGCAGACCGACTACATCATCTGGGCCAACTACGACGTTGCCGGCTGCGACCAGACGAGCGAGGTCGACGACCTGTCCACCAACTACCTGTCCACGCAGCTTATGCAGCTGATCGGCGCACCGCTGACCGACTACCAGAAAGCGCACATGACGCTGCGCGAGTCGCTGCCCGCCATCAACTCGGTGGGCTACGAGGACGCCAGCCTGCGCTGGGCGCTTTCCTCCAACGTCACCGGTGACGATGCCGCCGCCGCAGCCGCCACCAAGGCGCGCGAAGATTACGCCAAGATGCAGTACTACGAGATGTTCCGCGACGGCAAGAACGTGTACACCGAGCACTTCCAGACCGAGGCCAACGAGACCGACCCCAACCTGGCACCGGGCACGACCAAGATCAAGTAGCGGGTCGCTCATAACTGGTTCGTCTGCCCGGCGGCGCGGAACGTAAGGTTCCCTGCTCGGACAGTCCTGCGCAAGACGAAGGCCACATTAAGTGGCCTTCTTTGCGTGCGGAACTCGCGATGAACCTTATATGCCTCCGCCTGGACAGACTCCCTGATGTTGGGGCGTGGCTTGTCTTGGGTGTATCGCCGAACATATATAAGTTGAAGGCCACGTTATGTGGCCTTCTTTGTTTGCGGAAAGTGTGTCCCGGAATTCTTGTCTGGAATGGGATGCAGTTTCCACTTGGGACCCGATTGGGAAAGTGTGTCCCACTATTCAGCTGGATTCCGGGATGTATTTTCCGGTTGAGGCCCGTTGGGAAAGTGCGTCCCACTTTGGGGGCTGATTCTGGGACGTGGTTTCCGGTTGGCTCTCATTGGGAAAGTTCATCCCATTTCTCGGCCTAATTATGGGACGCAGTTTCCCGTTGAGGACCCTTTGGGAAAGTGCGTCCCGGTCTGGGCGCTCAAACTGGGATGGATTTTCCGGATGAGGGCTTGACGGAAAATGTGTCCCGTTCCGGGCGCTAATTGTGGGATGCAGTTTCCGCTTGCGGAGTCTCCACTCAACAGAAAACCCGGGTGGCCTGTTTTTTGGCTACCCGGGTTTTTGGGTTGTCGATATGTTCGACTGGCTACTAGTGGGTCTTGCGGCGCTTGATCAGCATGATGAGGGCTATCACTACGAGCGTTGCTCCCGCTGCTGCTGCGGTGGCGACTAGGGCGAATGTTTGGTCGCCGGTGTTTGCGAGGTTCTTCGCTGTGGTCGTAGTCTTGACCTTGGTGTCGGTCTTAGCTCCGTTGTCGGACTTGGGCTTGTCCGGGTTCGTCGGGGTCTCAGGAGTCTCGGGGTCCTTTGAGCCTTCGGAATCGGTTGGGCCGGCGGTGTTTACCAGTGTATGGTCCAGGAACTTCTTGGCGCCCGCACTTGCCTGTGAGAACAGGCGGCGCGTGCGGATCGGGGTGGCGTTCACCGTTGTGGGCGCCGTCTCCTCGGCCTCGATATTCACGAGCGTCGTGCCGGTGTCGAGGCCCACGTCGTTGTATCCCACGTGGCAGTAATACTGCGCACCGTCATCGTCTGCGGTCAGGTCAATCTCGAGCTTTGAGGCCGTTCCGGCCGCGAGGTTGCCATCGGCACCCACGAGCTTAAACTCTGTCTCGCCGCGGCCCTTGTGGTACCAAATATAGGTCGGTGCCAGCCCTGTTTCGCTATCGTCGGCACCGAGTTGCTTCACATGGCCAATCGCCGAGAGCGTCAGGTGGCTTCCCGCCGTGCGCTCAACCGAAGAGTCGTATCCAAGATCCGACCCCTCCGCAGCATCCGCCGCAGGTCCGCTCACGGTCATCGTCATGCCATCGGGCATGGTCTTGACCGTGATGATTGCCGAGCGAATACCTGTTTCGGTCGTGGATCCATTCTTAACGGCGGCGATGGCGAATCGATACTCCGTATTGGGCTGCAGCCCATCCCACTTGAGCGAGGTCTGCGTGTTGTCGGCAATCTTCCAGCTATTGACGACCGCATCCGCCGCATTGCTCTGCAGCATGCCCACGCCGTAGCTAAAGCCACTCTTGTTTGCGAGTACATCGTCCCAGCTAAACGTAACGCTGGTCGAATCGACGGCGTTTGCCGTAAAGCCCGTCACGGCCGGCGCGTCGGGCATCTCGACGTCCTTAACGTCATAGCCCACGATCCAGAACTGGTCGGTGTCCTTGGTGCCGAGCTTGTCGCCCGAGTCTGCCTCGAACTTGTCGACATCCACCGCGTTGACGCCCAGACGCCACACAAAACCGTACTTGCCCTGCGCGGGCGCGGGCAGGTTGTCGACGGTGCCGCCGTATTCGGTCGATTCACTCGAGGAGTTACCCGTAGTAAAGCCGGCGTTGGCACCAAAGCACAGGCCGCCAAACAACTCGTGCTTTGCGAGCTTCGCGCCCATGACAACGCTGCCGTTCAGCGTCAAGCCGAGCTCGAGCTCCTGCTCCTTGCCCTCCTCGACTTCGATGGTCTGCTCAATGCTCGCCCCCGACTGCGCGGCGGCGCCGTTAAACCCATCGTGCGTGTAGGCGCGCGTTACGCCAGGCTTGCCCAGGCCAAAGGAATCCCCAACGGGAGTCTCGCCGTTGAGCGTCGTTTGATAGGTTCCGGGTTCTCCCGACCGGTTGGTCAAAAAGTAGCTGAGCGGCGTCATATTGTGCTGTTTGGCAATGCGGTCATAGGCCTCGACATTAACGACCGAGGTCTGCGCGCCGAGCGACACGGGCGCCGCCATCACGCCCTTGCCACCAGTTTCCTCATTTTCGATCTCATACTCGTAATAGACCATCGGAATCGTGTAGAGCACGGCCTTGTCACTCTCGCCGGCATGCGACTCATAGCTTACGCTTGCGCTGACCGTGCGCTCGCTCCGGTAGTCATAGCATCCCTCGGCGGCAAAATCGACTGAAGCATTCATCGCGACCAGGGGCGGACCGGTCTGCACCTCGACGGCAACGCCAAACTCGGCGCCAATGGTATAGCCCTGGGATGTCCCCGTGCCCTTTTCCTCTCCGTATGACGTGCCGCCCAACACCAGATAGCCGTATGCCTGCTCCAGATCCTCAACATAGGGCGCATCCTGCAGCACGGCAAGCACGCGCGGGTTGGTATAGACCTTGTAGCGGTCCTTGTACGTGATCTTGACGCTGTCGTTGTCGACATCGGGCAGCGCGAGCGAGATAAATGTGCCGTAGGTAGTGCCGCGACGGTTGCTCTCGCTAATCACCTGCTCCTCGCCGCGGCGCACCTTTCCGTTCTCGTCGAGCGAAAAATGCGAGGCGGTCATCCAATAGTAGTCATCGTTCTTGCGCAGGTCCTCGTCGCGGTGCTTGCCCACCACGGCGATAAAGCTCTCGTTATAGCGGTCCGAACCCGAGACGCTGCCCGCCTTGACGTCGCTGATCCACACCTGCTCTATACCCTTGTGGTCATGCTTGTTGCTGCTGTTGTATTGCTGACCGCTCATGCTCATGGTTCCGACCATGGACCCCAAGCCCTGAGCCCCGCTCTGTGCCGTGTTGCAGGCAAAGTCGCGGAACACATCGCCACCCACGAGCACCTCGTCGACCGCCAGCTGCTCGGACAGGCCGTCAAGGTTGGCAGTGGCAAGGGCAATAGGCGCCAAGGTGCACGGATAGCGCTTATCCTGAGCGCTATCCTTCCATGCGCTGTTGGGCACATGCATCAGCCCATAGGAGGCGAGGAGCCCGTCTCTGTATTCCTTGCAATCGGAAAGCTTGAACTCGCCAGACTCCGAGTCAAAATACGCGTAGCGGTACAGCGCGCCGTACAGCCCCTTGCTGCCGTCAGAAGCGCCGTAATCAAAAGCGCTGCGTTGCCAGTCATAGCCCGCAAGAATAAGGCCCGTGACGGTTTCACCCGTCTTCTTTCCTTCTTCATCGTAGGCGGCAAACGTGCCGAACGTCGCATTCGCAGCGACCATGGTCTTGCCGTTCGCGGAGAGGGAGATTGCGCCCGCGTCGCCCAGAGCATCGACATGGACGAGCGCACCCTTGGATGCATCCCACGAAAACAGCTCGCAATGCGTCGACTTATCAATATTCTTCTTGCCGTAGGGTGCCGAGACCACGATGGCGAGGTCATCGCAAAAATCGCGATCGAGGTCGCCGGCCGCTAGCGAAACGACAGGAGCTGACTGAAGCTGCGTCCAGGAGTCGTTCCCGCCCTTGTTGTGCGTGGTGTAGTCCGCGGCGTTACCGGCATCGATCTTGACGACGCTTTGCTTCCAGTTGCCGCCCTCCAAGTCATACATGTCGACTACAGCCTTGCGCACGCCGTTCTCGTCGACATAGCAGCCCGCGTAGACAAAAAGCTCGTCGACGCCGTCGCCATCGACATCGCCCGCCTCGACATCAAAGACGGCGTCGTGCTCTTGCAGGTAACCGGCATCCAGGTACTTAAAACGGCCTTCGTACATCATATTAGTGTTGACCGTCACCGGCAGGTGTGTGTCGAGAGCGCGCGTACGCCCGTTGCTAAACGAGTAGAGGACCAGCTCAACCTTTCCGGCGTATGACTTGCCGTCAATCGTCGTGGAGGAACTGTCGCCGTAGGCACGGAGCTCGGCAACGCGGCTCTTTTTGCCCGTGCTGGCGTCGCTGCAGAACTCAACACTCGTGGCGTGAATGCCCGAGAAACCGTTGTTGTCGTTGGCGAGTACTGTTGAGGACTCATTGTTGCTTAGGTACGACCAGGTGCCGCCACCGTAGTCGCTATGCTTGTAGAGATCGCTGTTCGTATCGAAGTTGTTGACGTTTTGCCAGAACTTTGCGGCGCCCCACACACTTCCATAGCCATCGGTGAGTTTGCTGCTGCCGCCAATGTCACCGCGCTCGACGTTCTCGAGCTTGTCGCGCAGAGTGTAGCGATTGCCATGGCTACCGTTAGCTGCCATATAGACCTCGCTGCGCGTGGCAAACGTCGTGGGGGTATCAGTGGAATAGGGGCCAACGGTATCGGCCGGAATGTCCTCGCTCGTGCCCAGACCCAGGGCTTGATAATCCTGCTCGGTCATATCGGTGATTGCGGGCGCGTCTGCCGCCTGGGCAACCTGGGGCGTGGCCGTGAAGCAGGCGACGCTCGTGGCGATCAACGCAGCAAGCGCCGCCGTCCCAACAAGCGGGATTTTCGACAGCCTACGGATACGGGGGCGTGGAACGTACATGAGGGACCTCGCTTTATTCGAGTGGAGTGGACTCATTTTTGCAAATGATACGTCCGATGCCCGATATCACGTGTCTCATTTTCGCCAACGGCGTGTCTCATTTTTGAGAATCCGAGATGCCGCGGAAATCTTATCCCAGCTCAAAGGCCATTTCTGGGATGTATTTTCCGTCGAGTGCCTCATCGGGAAACTGCATCCCATTTCAAGCGTCGATTCTGGGACGCACTTTCCCCTTAGACCCTCAACCGGAAACCGCATCCCACTTTGAGCGCAAATTCCGGGATGCATTTTCCGCTTGAGCCTCATTGGGAAACGGCGTCCCACTTCGACCGCCCAGAGTGGGATGCACTTTCCGCAAAGCACCTCAACGGGAAACTACGTCCCATTCCAAAGGCAAATTCCGGGACGCATTTTCGAAAGCCTGCCCATCCGGAAAGCCCGTCCCACTTTGGACGCATCCGGGCACGGAACCATCGACCTATCAGGCCTCCCATCAATAAAGAGGCGTCCTCCCGGACGGCGGGGCACGAAGTTCATCGCGAGTTCCACACGCAAAGAAGGCCACTTAATGTGGCCTTCGTCTTGCGCAGGACTGTAGAGCAGGGAACTTCGTGCCCCGACGCCCGGGAGGACGTTTCATTTAGAAAGATGGACCGACCGCCGTCAGCGATGGGAGCTACTCCCCCAGCACGGCCTTTTTGGCGGCTGCAGCCATGTTGTCCAGATCTTCCTTAGTGGGGTGATCCTTTGCGGCGACCCAGTTGTCGAGCAGCATCTTAAATCGGGCGTTGTCGGGATCTTGCTCGAGCATGGCCTCGTAGCGCTGCTTGACCGCGGGGCCCATCTTGCCCTGGCACATTGCCCAGCCCACCAGCTCGGCATCATCGGCCAAATTTGAGGTCACACGATCGATAATCTGCTGGTAATAGCTCTGGTCGGCGCCAAAACCGCAGGTGCCAAACAGGAAGACGCGCTTGCCGTGCAGAGCGGAGAGCAGCGCGGCAACCGAAGGCGTGCACGCGCCCTTGTCGCACCAAAAACCGACGAGCACCGTGTCGGCCGCGCAGGCACCCTGCGCCTCGAGCGCAACCTGATCTGCATCCGCATCGTCGCTCAACGCCGCGGCATGGACAAACTCAACGCCCGCAGCCTGCAGAGCGCGCTTAATCGCGCCCGAAACCATCCTGGTATTACCGCTCTTGCTGTTAACCACCAAAGAGCACGTCATAGTCACGTTGCCTCGTTTCCCCCAAAACTAAAGCCACTAATGCAATTTATTAGATGAATATCTTAGTACTAACAACGCAGATGTAAACCATCTGCCGCTAATCGGTAGCCCCTACTGGGCAAACTGGCTGCGGTAGAGTTCGGCGTAGAAGCCGTCTGCCGCCAGCAGCTCGTCGTGTGTGCCCCGCTCGATAATCTGGCCGTCGCGCATGACTAGAATGCAGTCGGCGTTGCGGATGGTGCTCAGGCGGTGCGCCACGACAAAGCTTGTGCGACCGGCCATGAGCTCGTCGAATGCCGCCTGCACCTGCAGCTCGGTACGCGTATCGATGCTCGACGTTGCCTCGTCCAGCAGCAGAATCGCCGGATCGGTGAGCATAACGCGCGCAATGCACAGCAGCTGTTTTTGACCCTGGCTAAACGTGCCGCCGTCCTCGCCGATGACCGTATCGTAGCCGCCTGGCAGCTGCACGATAAACTTGTGCGCATGCGCGCGCTTGGCAGTTTCGATAACCTGCTCGCGCGTGGCGTCAGGACAGCCGTAGGCGATGTTTTCCGCCACCGTGCCCTCGAACAGCCACGTATCCTGCAGCACCATGCCAAAGGCGCGGCGCAGGCTTGCGCGCGTGTAGTCACGCGATGAACGGCCATCGACCGCAATGCGACCGGCATCGATATCGTAAAAGCGCAGCAGCAGGTTGATGAGCGTCGTCTTGCCGCAGCCCGTGGGGCCGACCAGGGCAAAGCGCATGCCGGGCTTAGCCTCGATGCAGATGTCCTGCAGCAGCTTACGGTCGGGCACATAGCTAAAGTCCACGTGTTCAAAAGTCACCTCGCCCTGCGGGGCGGCAAGCTCTACAGCGTCCGACGCGTCGGGCTCCTGCTCGCGCGCATCGAGCAGCGCAAACATGCGGCGCGCCGAGGCGTACGCGGTCTGGATCTGCGTAATGACGTTGGTCACCTCGTTAAACGGCTTGGTGTACTGGTTGGCATAGGACAGGAAAATCTGCACGCCGCCCACCGTAAGCGCCGCGGGCACGCCCGTGATCACGCCCACGCAGCCGATCACAGCGACCACGGCATAGATGATGTTATTGATAAAACGCGTACCGGGGTTGGAGAGCGAACCCATAAACTGCGCGCGCTCGCCCGCGGTGTAGAGCTCGGCATTGAGGGCGTCGAAGCGCTGCTGGGCGTTCGGGCCATAGGCAAAGGCGTCGACAAGCTTTTGCTCGCCTACGTACTCCTCGATATGACCACCGAGCTGCCCTTGAATACGCTGCTGTGCCGTAAAGCTTTTGTTGGAAAGCTTGGCGATAGCACCGGCTGCAAAAATGGAAAGCGGCGTGACGAGTACCACCACGAGCGTCATGGTCAGGTTGATGGAAAGCATAAACGCGAGCGTACCCACGATGGTAATAACACCGGTGAAGAGCTGTGTGAAGCCCTGCAGCAGACCGTCGCCCACCTGATCGACGTCGTTGACCACGCGACTCATGAGGTCGCCGTGGGCATGGCCGTCGATAAAGCTGAGCGGCATGCGGCTGAGCTTGTCGCTCGCCTCCACGCGCATGTCGCGCACCGTCTCGTAGGACAGACGGTTAACGCAGTAGCCCTGCAGCCACTGGAAGGCCGCAGCACCTACGACGACAATCGCGAGCTTGGTGACAAGCGGCAGCAGCGCATCGAAGTCCACCTGTCCGGCGGCGACGATAAGGTCGATGCCCTCGCCAATGAGGATGGGCGTGTAGAGCTGCAGAATCACGGAGATGGCGGCACTCACAAACGACGCTACAAACGAAATGCGGTGCGGGCGAACATAGCCCAGCAGGCGGCGGGTCACCGCACCCACGGGATAGCGCTCGGGATCGCCGGGCTGGCGCGGACCGTCGCCCAGGTCGTTGAGGTTATCGTTACCGGACACGTTGGCCGTCATCGTGGCGACCGAACCGGAAGAAGTATACGGATTCATCTAGCAGCCCTCCTTTGCGCAGGCGGATGCGGGGACGGTTGGGGCGGACGCGGGCGCCGCACTCCCCTGCTGGCCCTCGAGTTCCTCGCGGCGAAGCTGCGACTGGCAAATCTCGCGATAGAGCTGGCAGCTTGCATACAGCTCGTCATGCGTGCCCAGGCCCGCAGCCGAGCCGTGGTCGAGTACGCAGATCATATCGGCATCGCGCACGGTCGAGACGCGCTGGCTCACAATAACCGTCGTGAGCGGCAGCCCGCCCTCGGCGGCACCGCGCATGCTGCGCTCGCGAATGGCACGGCGAAGCGCCGCATCAGTCTTAAAGTCGAGCGCCGAGGCGGAGTCGTCCATGATCAGGACCTGCGGCGAACCCACCAGGGCACGCGCGATAGTCAGGCGCTGACGCTGGCCACCGCTAAAGTTCTTGCCGCCCGCCTCGACCGGGGCATCTAAGCCCTGTGGCTTGTTGCGCACGAACTCGCTCGCCTGCGCCATGTCGAGCGCCGCCCAGAGCTCCTCGTCGGTCGCCGACTCGTCACGCCAGGTCAGGTTGCTGCGGATGGTGCCGCTCACCAGCGACGCTCGCTGCGGAACGGTCGCGACCACGTGGCGCAGCTGGTCGAGCGGCCAGGTGCGCACGTCGGCGCCCATCACGCTCACGCTGCCGGTACTCGCATCGTATAGGCGCGGAATAAGCGAGACAAGCGTGGACTTGCCGCTACCCGTACCGCCGATAATGCCAAGCGTCTTGCCCAGCGGGAGCTCCAGAGTCACATCGCTCACGGCATTTGCCGCGCCGGCGCCAAACGAGAAGCTCGCATGGTCAAAGCTCAGCGCAGGGACCGGAACAGCGCCACCCGTCAGGTCGCTCGGCTCAGGCAGCGCGACCGGCTGGTTGCCCTCGTCAGCGATGCTCGGCACGCAATTGAGCACCTCGTTGATACGCGACGCGCTGGCGCTCGCCTTGGTAAAGACCACGACCAGGTTGGCGACGTACACGATGGAGGTGAGCGTCTGCGTCATGTAGTTCACAAACGCCATGACCTGACCCTGCGTGAGCTCGCCCACGTTGACCTGGATGCCGCCCACCCACAGGATGGCGCACACGCCCAGGTTCATCACCAAAAACGTGACGGGATTAAGGATCGACGAGAGCTTGCCCACCGCGATGGCAGTATTGGCCTGGTCATCGGCGGCTTGGGCAAAACGCTCGCGCTCGTGGTCCTCACGCACGAAGGCGCGAACAACGCGGGCGCCCGAAAGCCCCTCGCGGCAGATAAGCGCGATGCGGTCGAGCTTTGCCTGCAGCTGCCTGTAATACGGGATACAGCGCGCCATGACAAACCAAAACACCAGGCCGATAGCGGGCGTGCAGATCAAGAAGATCATGCCGAGCTTAAGGTCGATGGCAAGGGCCGCGCACATAGAGCCCACCGCCAAGAAGGGCCAGCGGATGAGCATGCGTACGCCCAGCGCCACAGCGAGCTGCACCTGGTTGACGTCGTTGGTGATGCGGGTGATAAGCGACGGCGTGCCAAAGCGGTCGAGTTCGGCATAGCTCAACTTGTTGATGTGCTGGTAGAGCGCACCGCGGATATCGGTGCCCATGCCCTGCGAGGTGAGCGCCGCCATCTTTTGGCAGACGAGCGTAAACGAGATGCCGATCACAGCCATGGCGCCAAGCAGCATACCGTAGTGGACGACGGCGTTGACATCGTGTGCGCCAATACCCTTATCGATCATCTGGGCAATCACCAGCGGCGTCAGCAGGTCAAAGATCACTTCGATCAGCTTACACGCAGGGCCAATCACCATATACCGGCGAAACTTACCACCAAAACGCCTGAGCAGCTCAATCATGTATAGGCGCTCCCTATCATCATCCACATTCAATTCGAACCATGATAGTACCGCCACCCCAAAAGAAGCGTAAACAACTCGTCATTTCTAACGGGATTCAGTTTTCAGAGGGGTATACGCGCACACCCAGCCAGTGTCGGGTCAACTAGCATGGTATATTTACATTAGTGCTACCAAGTTAGTCGCCGACCCTTGAAATGAGGTGCCGAGATGAACGACATTCTCGCAAGAAGAGCAAGACGAGCAACTGTGGGCATCGCCCTTTCCGCGGCACTTGTCGCGGGAATCGCCCCCGCAACGGCGATCGCGGCAGAAACCAGTTCCCCCACCGGTGCAGTTGCCTTGCAGGCGGAAGATGCGGCCGCCGCAAAAGAAAAAGCGTATGCAGCCATGCAGGAAGCGCTCAAAAACCTCGAGGCCGCGAAAGACGCCGCAAGTCCCGAGAAACTTGCGGCAATCGATGATGACATTGCCGCTTTTCAAGAGATCTACGACATGGTGGCGGCGGAAGCCGCCAAACGGAGGGAACGCCTTCCCGCCATGCAAGCGAACGTCGATGCAGCCCAAGCCAAATACGATGAGGCCCACAGCCGGACAAGCGGCCTTCAGGCAGAATTAGATAAGGCACTTGAAGCGCTCGGCGACGAGGAGCCCAGCACAGCTACTAAAGAGCATATTAAGCAGTTGCGACGTGAGATCATGTCGGCAGAAAGGCGAGAGAAATCTTGTGAAGATGATCTTCACTCCTACCGACGCCGGCTCGAAAGCCAGGAAAGACAGGTTCAGGATTCCGAAAGTGAGGCGCAGGAAGCTAAAGCCCACATCGATGAGGACATAGCCAAGCGAGATGCGCTCCTCGGCGATTTGGAAAAGGCGCAAGCGGCCTATGACGACGCCTGCAAGGCATACGAAGAGGCTAAGGCCGCGGCAGACAAGGCCACCTCGCCCGAGATAACGAGACCCGCCGAGACGACAAAACCCTCCAGCCCAGCGCAGCCGGCCGAAACGGCACAGCCCACCGGCTCGTCCGCGACCGGCAAAAATACCCCGCCAAGCTCCACCAAGCAGGCGAACTCGAGCAGCGGCAAGCAAGCAAATACGACCGCCGGCAAGCTCGCAAACACAGGCGACACAGCGCCGAGCGCAATCGCACTCGCAGCAGTCGCCGCCGCAGGCCTCGGAATAACCGCCACAGCTACACGCCGCATCAAGAACTCAAAATAGCTGCCAGAGCATATCGCCTTCGCCAATCTACAAACCCAGAGACAAAAAGAGGCCCGTTTCCCCACCTAGGGAAACGGGCCTCTTTAACTGCAAAAATTCAAGCAACAGCACCGCCGCCTCTTGAACCACGCCATCAATGCCCAGACAACGCCAACGAGCAGCATTCCTTAAGGGATAGATTTAATTAGGCTAACGCGCCTTTACGGGTGCTTTTTGGACGAAGTGGTCCCGGTGCCGGCGGGCTGTTTGGTAGTCGAGCGATTCCGCAGGCAAAGCCGAGGACCAGCGAGACACCAAACAGCCCGCCGGCACCGGGACCACTTCGCGGCACCAAAAAAGCGCCCGTGCGCTCGATGGATTCGGATGCCCGACAGAGGCTCCTTATGG
>ENA-OPAO01000285-OPAO01000285.1-human-gut-metagenome-genome-assembly--contig:-NODE-285-length-45865-cov-2.911242_pt1 | contig 45865 bp, 31 predicted proteins | sample MGYA00241054_ERZ501424 | MGnify/ENA primary metagenome ERZ501424 (study PRJEB25962, sample SAMEA2042623) | human gut metagenome | biome: human gut; feature: human-associated habitat; material: faeces...
GAAGCTCAGATCATGGCCGATCTGAGCCTGCCGTACGTGCAGGGCATCACCTTCCTCGGGGGCGAGCCGCTGCTCAACACCGGCGTGCTGCTGCCGCTTTCACGCAAGATCCGGGAGCGGTTCGGCCGCACCAAGGACATTTGGTGCTGGACGGGCTACACGTGGGAGGAGCTCATGCGCGAAGGCGAAAGCCCCGACAAGCGTGAACTGCTCGAACAGATCGATATCCTCGTGGATGGCCGGTATATCAAGGATCTGCACGATTCGCTGCTGCAGTTTCGCGGCAGCTCCAACCAGCGCATCATCGATGTGCCCAAGTCGTTGGAAAGCGGGCAGGTGGTGCTGTGGTCGAAACTACACGATCAGACGCGGTTCATTCCCGAAATCTACGGCAAGGACCGCGCTGCGGGGGAGGGGGCGGCTTCCTGAATGGTTTTGAACGGTTCGTATACGAACGGTTGGAATTAGGCAAGCTGACTATATTCGTTGTCTAATTATGCGTCGTGTCGTGCACTTTATGCGATACCGTGCCGAATTAGGCAGGGGCACAGACTACCATTACATACTTGGATAACCGGGGCAGGGCGTTCGTGTTGGCACGGACGCAACCCGGCGGATGAGAACGATAGAGGTACAGTACATGGTCGAAGCAGCAGTTACCGCAGACAACACCTGCGATACGAAGCCGTTGCGCGTAGGTCTTGACATCGGTTCCACCACGGTGAAGGCCGTGGTGCTCGATCAGACCGATTCGCTCGACGCGGTGCTCTTCTCCGATTACCGTCGCCACCACGCCAACGTGCGTGCCACCGTGGCGGGCCTGCTGGAGGACATCCACAAAGAACTTGAGGCCCGTGGCCGCGGCGACGAGCCGATTCGTCTGGCCATCACCGGTTCCGGCGGCCTTGCCTTGGCCGATAATCTCCATGTGCCGTTCGTGCAGGAGGTCATCGCCGAGACCCGCGCCATCGACGAGGAATATCCGCAAGCCGACGTCATTATCGAACTTGGCGGTGAGGACGCCAAGATCACATATCTGAAGCCGACTCCGGAACAGCGCATGAACGGTTCCTGCGCAGGCGGCACCGGCGCGTTCATCGACCAGATGGCCACCCTGCTCGACACCGACGCGGCGGGCCTCAACGACATGGCCAAGCATTACGAGACGCTCTATCCGATCGCCTCCCGTTGCGGCGTGTTCGCCAAAACCGATCTTCAGCCGCTCATCAACGACGGCGCGGCCAAGCCCGATCTGGCCGCATCCATCTTCACGGCGGTCGCCACGCAGACCATCGCAGGTCTGGCGTCCGGCCGACCAATCCACGGCACCGTCATTTTCCTGGGCGGTCCGCTGTTCTTCATGTCCGAGCTGCGCGAGGCGTTCCATCGCGCGCTCGAAGGCAAGGTCGACGAATTCATCGTGCCGACCGACGCGCACCTGTACGTGGCGTTCGGCTCCGCGCTGCTGGCCGGCGAACCGGACCAACTCGAGGAAGGCCAGCATTTCGAAGCACGCACCTGCGCCGATATTCTGAAAAGCCTTGAAGATCTGAAGAACCTGCCGGCCAACACCCCCACCATGCCTCCGCTGTTCCCGACCGAAGCGGATCGCGAGGCGTTCAACGATCGCCATCATCGCGAGCACGTGCACATCGGCACTTTGGATGGCGCGCAAGGCCCGCACTTCCTCGGCATCGACGCGGGCTCGACCACCATCAAAGCGACGCTCGTCAACGACGACCGCGAAATCGTATGGTCGTCGTACGCCACCAACGAAGGCAGCCCGCTGACGGCCGCCGTCAACATCGTCAAGCAGATCCAAAGCCAGCTGCCGGAAGATGCGTGGATCGCCCGATCCTGCGCCACCGGCTACGGCGAAGGCCTCATCACCACCGGCCTGCACCTGGACGAGGGCGTGGTGGAGACCATGGCGCACTATCGTGGCGCGGAAATGGTTTCACCTGGCGTCACCGCCGTCATCGACATCGGCGGCCAGGACATGAAGTATCTGGCGATTTCCGACGGCGTGATCGATTCGATCGCCGTCAACGAGGCATGCTCGTCCGGCTGCGGCTCGTTCCTGCAGACGTTCGCGCAGTCCATGGGACTGACGATCGAGGAATTCACGCAGGCCGCGCTCAACTCCACGCATCCGGTCGATCTGGGCTCCCGCTGCACCGTGTTCATGAACTCCTCCGTCAAGCAGGCGCAGAAGGAAGGCGCCACGATGGAGGACATCGCGGCGGGCCTGTGCTATTCCGTGGTGCGCAACGCGCTGTACAAGGTGATCAAGCTGCGCGATTCCGGCGAGCTGGGCGACACCGTGGTGGTGCAGGGCGGCACGTTCCTCAACAACGCCGTGCTGCGCGCCTTCGAACTGCTCACCGAACGTGAGGTGACCCGACCGAACATCGCCGGCCTGATGGGCGCGTACGGCGCCGCGTTGACCGCACGCATGCACTATTCCGACGTGGCCGACGGTCTCGACGACGGCGATTCCGCCGCTACGGAAGGTGCGAAGACGGTCGATATCGCAGGCGTCACGCACACCGCGTCCAGCATCGTGTCCGGCAGCGAGCTCGACAACCTGTCCATGACCACCGAACGCGACGTGTGCAAGCTATGCCAGAACCACTGCAAGCTCACCATCACCACGTTCCAGGATGGCTCCCGCTACGTGACCGGCAACCGTTGCGAACGCGGCGGCGATTCCAAGAAGCAGCGTTCCGACAGGCCCAACCTGTACGACTACAAATACAAGCGTTGCTTCGCCTACCGTCGTCTGACCGACAAGAAGGCCACCCGCGGCGAAATCGGCATTCCACGCGTGCTCAACATGTACGAGAACTACCCGTTCTGGTTCACGCTGCTCACCTCGCTCGGCTTCAAGGTGATGATCTCCGGCCGCAGCTCGCACGAACTGTTCGAAACCGGCATCGAATCGATCGCCTCCGAGAACATCTGCTACCCGGCCAAGCTGGTGCACGGCCACATCAAGTGGCTGCTGGGCAAGGGCGTCAAGAACATCTTCTACCCGTGCGTGAGCTACGAGGACAACCTCGTGCCCAATACGGACAACCACTACAACTGCCCGGTCGTGGCCAACTATCCGGTGGTCATCGGCGCGAACATGCCCGAACTGCGCGAGGAAGGCGTGCGCTACATGCGCCCGTACTTCAACATGGCCAACCATGAGCTCATGGTGGACCGCATCGTCGAGGAATTCGCCTGGGCCAACGTGACCCGCGAGGAAGCCGAAACCGCGGTCAAGGCCGCCTACGCCGAAAACGAAGTGTTCAAGCACGACGTGCAGATGGAAGGCCTCAAGGCCCTCGCCTACATGAAGGAACACGACTGCAAGGGCATCGTGCTCGCCGGCCGCCCATACCACGTCGACCCGGAAATCAACCACGGCATTCCGGAAACCATCTGCGCGCTCGGCATGGTGGTGCTGTCCGAAGACTCCATCTGCGAACTGCAGCCGGGGGAGAAGCTTAACCTGAGCGAATTCCTCGCCGAAGGCGAAGAGGATCCCCGCAAGAAGAACGCGAACGGCTTCCGCCACGTCGACGACCGCAAGGTCACCAAGATGCCATTGCGCGTCACCAACCAGTGGGCCTACCATGCGCGTCTGTACGCGGCGGCCCATTTCGTGGCCTCCTATCCGGGACTCGAGCTCGTGCAGCTCAACTCCTTCGGCTGCGGCCTCGACGCCATCACCACCGACCAGGTGTCCGAGATCCTGGCGGACAAGGCCGACGTGTACACCATGCTGAAAATCGACGAGGTCTCCAACCTGGGCGCGGCGAAAATCCGTCTGCGCTCGCTCAAGGCCGCCGTCGAGGAGCGTGAACGCAACAAGAAGAACGACGGATTCCGCAAGACCGGCACCGAAGCGCCGACCCCCGGTCGCCAGGTCATGCTCGACACCGTCATGAAAGCCAATCCGAAACTCACCGAAGCCGTCACGGCCGCATCCAAGCGCGCGGCGGAAAACGGCAAGGGCGAATCGCAAGAAACCGCCAAAACGCAGACAAATGGCAAGGGCGCGTCCGCACACAACTCGGCGACCCTGTCCAAGTACGCGAACCGCATCCCGTTCGGCAAGAACATGAAGGACTACACCATCGTGGCCCCGCAGATGAGCCCGATCCACTTCTCTCTGGTGGAATCCGTCATCCGCTCCGGCGGCTACAAGTTCGACATTCTCGAACACGCCAGCCGCGAAAACGTGGAAACCGGTCTGAAATACGTCAACAACGACGCCTGCTATCCGGCCATCATGGTCATCGGCCAGCTCGTGGACGCCATTCTGGAAGGCAAATACGATCCGGACCACACCGCGCTTGCGATCACGCAGACCGGCGGCATGTGCCGTGCCACCAACTACTTCGGCCTGATCCGCAAGGCGCTGGTCGATGCTGGCTATCCGCAGATTCCGGTGATCGCCATCTCCACGCAGGGCATCGAAGACAACCCGGGCTTCACCGCAACGCCGGCATTGCTGCACCGTGCAGTCAAGGCGCTTATCATCGGCGACCTGCTGATGAAATGCCTGTACCGCGTGCGTCCGTACGAAGTGACACCCGGCAGCGCGAACCAGCTGTACAAGACGTGGGACACCATCGTGCGCGAGGCGCTCGAACACCACGGTCGTTCCAAGACGGCGCGCAAATTCATCAGCAAGGGTTACCTGCCGTATCCGACGCTCGTCAAGGAGATCGTCAAGTCGTTCGACGCGTTGCCGTTGAAGGACGAGCCGCGCAAGGTGCGCGTCGGCGTGGTCGGCGAGATTCTCGTCAAGTACCAGCCGGACGCCAACAACCATGTGGTGGACGTCATCGAATCGCAGGATTGCGAGGCCGTGGTGCCGGGCATCATGGAATTCATGACCACCCGACCGTACATTTCCGACTGGAACGAGCATTACCTCGGCATGGGCGGCAGCAAGATCGGCTATGCGCTGATGCGCAAGGGCCTCGACCTGTACAACGCTCCGGTACGCGAGGCGATCGATCTGGCTCACGGCAAGTTCTCGCAGGATCTGCCGATGCCTGAACTGGTCAAGAAGGCCGACGAGGTCACGTCCGTGGGCGTGCAGGCCGGCGAAGGCTGGCTGCTGACCGCGGAAATTCTGGAACTCATCGAATCGGGATGCCCGAACGTGGTGTGCGCGCAGCCGTTCGCCTGCCTGCCGAACCACGTGACCGGCCGAGGCATGTTCGGCAAGATCCGCCGACTGCATCCGGAAGCCAACATCGTGTCCATCGATTACGATCCGGGCGCTTCGGAAGCCAACCAGCTCAACCGCATCAAGCTGATGATCTCCGCTGCCAAGAAGGCGCACCGCGCAGCCGAAGAGGCGCGCAACAGCGAGAAGGCCGCTTGAATCGCCATTCTTATTTCGGGTATGTGAAATAGGTGGTTGAGTTTTGGTAATTCTCTGGTTGGGGTATTTAGGCTGCAATCAAGGGTTGTTTGGTAAGTCTTAGGTTGAAATATCGTCCTATATTTTGTAAACTTTCTGGTTGAGGGAAAGGATACAGGGCATGGCTGAACCGAAGACGACATTCGACTACGTGGGTGAGATCTGGAGCATCGCAGACTGGGTCCGCGACGTGATCCGCCCCGCGGACTACAACAAGCTGATCCTCCCGTTCGCCTTGCTGCGGCGATTGGAATGCGCGCTGGAACCGACCCGTGACGCCGTGTGCAAGGCGGTCGAGCAGCATGAGCGTGAATGGGGTTTGGAGAACGAGACATATTGCGCGTTCTCCGGCAGGTCCTTCTACAACGTGACCAGCTTCCGGCTCAACGACCTCGGCGCGGACAACACGCTCGACGCGCTCATGACGTATGTGGACGGGTTCAGCCCGAACGCGCGCGACATCCTCACCCGGTTCAAGATCCGGGAGACCTGCCAGGACCTTCAGAACGAAGGCATGTTGCATGAGGTGTGCATGAGGTTCGCGGGCTTCGACCTGAGCCCCGAAACCGTGTCCGACCGCATGATGAGCGACATCTACGAGCATCTGATCCAACGATACGGCGAGGAGATCGCCCAGGGCGCGGAGGACTTCATGACCCCGCGCGACGTGGTGCGGCTCGCGGTCAGCCTCGTGTTCGCGAACGAGGACGGGTTCCTCAACTCCGACGATGGATCCATGCGCACCCTGTACGGACGGTACGTGCGGCACGTGCGGGTTCATCAGCGACGCGCTCGACATGCTCGACGAGTGGAAGAGCCGCAAACCCGGCGTCTCACCCGCCTCCATCGTCCCGTACGGTCAGGAACGCGAGGGCGTGACCTGGGCGGTCGGCAAGACCAACCTGCTGCTGCGCAACATCGGCAGCTCGGGACAGGACCAGTTCGACGCGATGCGCGACCTTTCGGAGCACATCATGCAGGGCGACACCCTTTCCGACGACAAGTTCGAGGGGCTGACGTTCAACTACCAGCTGACCAACCCGCCCTACGGCAAGGAATGGAAGGTCGAGGAACAGTCCGTGCGGGAGGAGGCATCCTACGGGTTCAAGGGACGTTTCGGCGCGGGACTGCCCGCCATCGGCGACGGGTCCATGCTGTTCATCCAGAACGTCGCCGCGAAGCTCGCCCCCGTCGAGCAGGGAGGCGGCAAGGCCGCGATCGTGCTGTCGGGCTCCCCGCTGTTCAACGGGGACGCGGGAAGCGGACCGTCGAACATCCGCCGCTGGCTGTTCGAGAAGGACTATATCGACTGCATCGTGAAACTGCCCACGGAGATATTCTTCCGCACCGGCATCAGCACGTACATCTGGATCCTGTCGAACAAGAAACCAGAGAACCGTAAGGGCATGATCCAGCTGATCGACGCGTCCGCGAAACGAGTCCCGCTGAAACGGAACCTGGGAAACAAGCGCTACGAGATCAGCGACGAGCAGATCGACTGGATCACCCGCACCTACATCGACGGGCACGACCACGGCGACAGCGTCATCGTACCCGCCACGGAGTTCATGTTCCGCCAGTTCACGACCCGCCAGCCGTTGCACATGGTCATCACCGTGGACGCCACGAAGACCGACGACCTGTTCTCCGACTCGAAGCCCATGAGCAAGATCGGCGAGGACAACCGGCGGATCATCCGCGACTGGTTCGCGACCCACGACGGCGAGACCTACGACTACCAGTGGGCATACACGGCGGTCAAGGAACTCGGCAGGCTCGTCGCCAAGCCGAAACCGGCCAAAGCCCAGTTCGTCAAGGCCGTCGTCAACGTGTTCGGCATACGCGACCCGGAAGCCCAGATCGCGGTGGACGACAAGGGCGAGACCGTCTACGACCCCGAACTCAACGACAAGGAGAACATCCCCTGGGGCATGGATCCCGACGAATACATGAAGTCGGAGGTATTGCCGTACGCGCCCGAAACCGGCATCGACACGAGTGTGAAGGACACCGGCCCCATGCAGGACGGCGAGACCGGCGTGGTCGGCACGTCCATCAGCTTCAACCGATACTTCTACCAGTACGAGCAGCCCCGCAACCCCAAGGAGATCGCCACTGAGATCCTCGATCTCGAGGACGGATTGGAATCGTTCATGAAGGGATTCCTCAGATGAGAACACGAGAGGAAATCCACAACGCCGACTGGTTCGGAACCATCCCCGACGGATGGGAGATGAAACCACTCAAGGCACTGTTCACATTCAGCAAAGGAATGACCGTCACTAAAGCCGATCTGGTGGATGATGGCTCACGCGTCATCAACTACGGTCAGGTACATTCAAAAGCGAACGACGGCACCAGAGTTACGCCAGAACTGATTCGCAACATACCACCGAACAAAGTCCCGTCGAACGCAAAAACCGCCGAGGCTGGATCGTTCATCTTCGCCTGTACGTCCGAAGACCTGCAAGGATGTGGAGACTGCATCTATCTGAACACAGAGACCGGGGCATACGCCGGAGGAGACACGATTCTTCTGTCTCCCATTGACGGGAATAAAGATAACAAGTACCTTGCCTACCAATTCCTGACCGACGAATGGCGTTACCAGCTGAGAAGAGACCTAGTCGACGTCAAGGTTTTCCACGTCAACGGAAGCAATCTCAAGGAAACATATGTCGTATTGCCTCCAGCCGAGATCCGTCGATCCATCGTCTCGTATCTGGATGCCCGTTGCGCGCCGATCGACGAGGCGATTGCACGTCATCGCGCGGCGATCGGCAAGCTGGAGGAGTATCGTCGCGCGGTCATTGCACATACGGTCGCGGGAAAGGTAAATGGGCTAAACCCTTCTTGCTGGGGCTGGAAGCGTTTCAAGTTCATCGCGCACGTGGATTCAAATCTGGTGGAACCGGATGGATATGAAAATTGGTTGCATGTTTCCCCGGACGCCATCGGCAAGGGAGATGGAAGACTTCTGCATCGACGTACCGTCTCAGAAGATGGTGTTATCAGCGGCAACCATCTATTCCATAAAGGTGCAATCCTGTATTCTAAGGTTCGGCCGCGGCTGAACAAGGTCGTAATCGCGCCGGATGACGGCCTGTGCAGCGCTGACATGTATCCCATTTCCACCAATCAGGTAACGGAATGGCTTAGGTATTACATGCTTTCCGACCAGTTTGTGGAACAAGCGGGTTTAGTATCTGATATCCGCATCAAAATGCCCAAGATCAATCAACAGGAACTCGGCGACCTGAAGATTCTCGTTCCTTCATATGAAGAGCAACTTGATATCGTTTCCCATCTTGATTATCAGTGTGCTGCGGTGGATGATGCGATCGACCGTCAGCACCGGATCATCGCCAGGTTGGAGGAGTATCGTCGTAGCCTGATTCACGCGGCGGTGGCGGCTCGCATCGACTGCACGAAGGAGACGTTATGAGCATCAGCGACGATCTGCACAGGGAGGTCCATTTCGAGGAGTACGTGACGCGCATGCTGGCCGGCCTGGATGGTTCCGGGTGGCGGGTGAGCGATACGGACGAGGGATTCGACCCGCAGACGGCATTGTACTGGCCGGATTTCATCGCCTTCCAGCGGGCCGTCGTCCCGGAGAAGCTGGAGAAGATGGAACGCGTGCAGGGCGCGAACTGGGAGAACAACCTGCGTTTGCGTCTGGTGCAGGCGTTGGAGACGGACGGCACGATCAGCGTGATCCGCAACGGGTTCCCGTACGCCGGCTACCAGACCATCAAGGGTTCCGCTCCCTACCCGTCGGATCCGCGCATCGCGAACGCGCGACGTGACTATGACGCGAACATCCTGCGCGTCATGCGGCAGGTGCACTACCAGACGCAGGGCAACAAGTCGTTGGACCTCGTGTTCTTCGTCAACGGCATCCCCGTCGCCACGGGAGAGGTGAAGACCGAGCTCACCCAGTCGGTCGAGGACGCGATCGAGGAGTACCGGACCGAGCGCAAGCCGGTCGAACCGGGCACCCGACGCCGCAACTACCTGCTGGAGTACCGGCGTGGCGCGGTCGTGCACTTCGCGATCAGCGAGGACGAGATCTGGATGTGCACCAACCTTTCCGGCGATTCCCCGCGCTTCCTCCCGTTCAACCGGGGCACGGACGACGGGCATGCGGGCAATCCGCCCGCCGAGGACGGCGACTACCGGACCTTCTACTTCTGGGCGCAGGTCCTCCAACGCGACAACTGGCTGCACATCTTCCAGTCGTTCGTGTTCGAGGAGGTCTCCAAGAAGGAGGACGCGACCGGCCGCATGAGGGAGCGGCGCACCCAGATATTCCCCCGTTTCCACCAGTGGGACGCCGTGACCCGCATGCTCGCGGACGTGCGCGCCAACGGAGCGGGGCAACGCTACCTGATCGAGCATTCGGCCGGCAGCGGCAAGACGGAGACGATCACATGGACCGCGCACGAGCTCGCGAACGTGCGTGATATGAAGGGCGGTCGCGTGTTCTCCAGCGTGATCGTGGTGACCGACCGTCTCAGCCTCGACAGCAACATCAAGAAGACCATCGGCCAGTTGAAGAACATCCCCGGCTACGTGACCGAGATCGGCACTGACGCGGAGGGGCATCGCACGTCGGACGCGTCGAAGAGCCGACAGGTCGCCAAGGCGCTCTCCGACCGGAGGGAGATCATCGTGGTCACCTTGCAGACGTTCCTGTACGCATGGCCGATGATCGCCACGGACCCGAACCTGACCGGACGGGATTTCGCGGTCATCATCGACGAGGCGCATTCCGCACAGGAGGGCAGCAGCGCGGCCGCGTTGAAGAGCGCATTGAACATGGCCGCCGACAAGCTCAAGCTCGCCGTCGCCAGGAACCTGCCCGACACGGACGATGATTCGGACGTCACGGACGAGGACATGGTGGCCGAATACTTCACGCGCATGCAGGCCGCGAACGCGATGCCCTCCAACGTGTCGTTCTTCGCATTCACCGCGACCCCGAAGGCCGAGACCATGACCCTGTTCGGGCGTCCCACGGGCAGACTGGACGCCCATGGGCGGGATATCCCCGGATCGTTCCACCGGTATCCGATGCGCCAGGCCATCGAGGAGGGGTACATCATCGACCCGCTCTCCGGGTACATGCCCTACCGGACCGCATACAAGCTGGCCGAGGAATACACGCCCGACCGGCTCGTGGACGAGCGGGGCGCACGGCGCGCGATCGCCCGGTGGAAGAGCCTGCACGCGACGAACGTGATGGAGAAGACCGCGCTGATCATCGAGCATTTCATGCATAACGTCGCCCCGCTGCTCAACGGCGAATCCAAGGCGATGATCATCACGTCGGGCCGTCCCGCCGTGGTCCGCTACAAGTACGCGTTCGACGCGTATCTGAAGGCACACCCCGAATACGACCGGAACCGGATCGAACCGCATCTGCAATTCAAGGTGCCCGGCGAGCCGCTGGTCGCGTTCTCCGACAAGGTGAACGGGTCGAAATGCGTGCTGCCCGACGACGAGTACCTGAAGGACAACCCGTTCGCCGCCATCGACACGGAATACGACTACACCGAGTCGAACATGAACGACCTCGGCTACCAGAGCGTCGAGAACGCGTTCGACACGCCACAGTACCGTCTGATGATCGTGGCGAACAAGTTCCAGACCGGTTTCGACCAGCCGAAACTGTGCGCCCTGTACATCGACAAGCCCATCGCCAACGACATCGAGATTGTGCAGACCTACTCGCGCGTCAACCGCATCCACGCGGGCAAGGACCACGTGTTCATCCTCGATTTCGTGAACGACCCGGACACCGTGGTCAACGCGTTCCGCAAATACGACACGGGCGCGCACATGAGCGAGGCGCAGGACCCGAACGTGGTGTACGCGATCAGAAGGCAGCTCGACCAGGCGGACGTCTACACCATGGACGACTTTTCCAAATACCGGGACGCCCAGTACAGGGCCGTGGCCGCAGCCTCCGACGGTACGGAAAGGGACTCGTACCGCAAACGCCTGTACAATGCGGTGTCCCTGCCCGCCGACCGTTGGATGAGCCGATACCGGGCCCACACCACCGCGTACGCCACATGGGCGAACGTGCTCGAACAGGCCCAACGCGACGGCGACGCGGACACCGTCATGCAGGCGAAGCAACGCATGCAGGAGGAGCAGGAGGAACGCGACAAGCTCGTCACGTTCCGCAAACTGCTGAAACGCTACTGCTCCGCGTACATGTTCATCAGCCAGGTCATCGACCTCGGCGAACCCGATCTCGAGGTATTCAACGGGTTCGCGAAGCTCCTCTCGCATCGTCTCGAGGACACCGGACTCGACCAGATCGACGTGAAGGGGCTCGTGCTTTCCGACTATCGGATCGACAGGCTCCGCAGGGACGACAAGGACAAGGAACGCGAGCTGCGCCCCATGGGAGCCGGCAACGGCCGGTCGGCCGCGTCCGGACGACAGAGCCTGAAACGCATCGTGGAGAAGCTCAACGAGACATGGGGCGACGACGTGAACGTGGTGGCCGCCGCCCGAGCGGTCAACTTCATCATCGACTACGTGGACATGGACCAGATCACGCACACGCGCATCACCAACTCGACCAATTCGAAGGAATCGCTGGTCAACGACGGCAGGATGAAAAACCAGATTAAGATGGCGCTGGTATCCATGGTCAACAACGAGACCGGCAACCTCGCCGCCCGGATCATGAACGACCCGCAGGCCATCGACTCGCTCGCCGACCAGATCTACGACCAGATCGCCAAGGGCAGCCGCTACAGCATCCCCGACATCCAGCGGTATGTTGAACAGGTGAGAAGGGAACGGGACGATGAACGGAAGTGATTCCCTCATCCGCGAACTGTTCGGCATCGCCAACTGCGATCTCACTTCCACCGACGAGACCGTGGAGAACGGGAAACGCTGCAAGACCATCCACCTGTCATACAAGGGCGAAGTCCCTCGGCAATGCCCGAAATGCTCGGGAAAGACCTACAGCCACGGGCGACGCGACCTGAACATCGTGGACACGCCCATGGGAGGGATACCCACGCGCATCGTCATCACGTTCCCGAGACGACGGTGCAGCCAATGCGGGAACGTGTGGCAGCCGTCGTTCGACAATGTGAACGAGACCCGCAAGATGACGTCCCGCGCGTACACGGACATCGCTCAACGATCCCTGCGCTCCACGTTCCGCGAGGTGGCCGAGGACTACATGCTCACCCATGTGACCGTCAAGAACGTGTTCGAGGACTTCATCCACGACTACGACCGCAAGCTCCGGTTCAAGACCCCCGCGTTCCTCGGCATCGACGAAATCAAAATCAAGAAGATCGGCGAGGTCACCGTCATCACCGACCTTGAGCACCGCACCCTGTACGACATGCTCAAGGGCCGCAACCAGAAGACCCTGACCGAATACTTCATGAACATGCCCGACCGCGAAAAGGTCCTGTGGGTGTGCTCGGACATGTACCGGCCGTTCCAGAAAAGCATCGGGAAGGCCATGCCCAACGCACGCTGGGCAATCGACCACTTCCACGTCGTCATGAAAGCCAACGAGGCGGTGGACACGATCCGACGCGAACTCCAGCAGGGCATGAGCCGAAAGGCCCGCATCAACACGAAACGCGGCCTCGCATACACCCTCAAGACCCGCCGATGCGACCTGACGACCGAAGAGGCCATGAAGATACGCCTTCTGCGCGACGATCCCACGCTCGCCCCACTGGCCGTCGCATTCGATCTCAAGGAGGACTTCTTCGACATCTGGGACGAGAACCCCTCATCCAAGGACAACGCGATGAAAGCATTCGACCGATGGGAGGACGGCATACCCGAAGACAGACGATACGACAGCTTCCGCACGCTTGCCCAGACCGTCCACAACTTCCACGAACAGATATTCCACTACTGGGACTGCCCGCTCGCCATCAGCAACGGGTACACGGAATGCGCGAACCGACTCATCCGCGAAACCAACATGAAAGGACGGGGATACTCGTTCGAGACACTGCGCGGCCGCAGCCTCTACCGCAAAACCAACCTGCAAAGCATCATCGACAGCAACGGCCTCTACATCGGCCCACGCATCCTCGCGCAGGGCCCCCTGTTCACCACCGAAGCCATCGACGCGGACGAGCCCGAAGAGGACGACGACTGGGAGCCGTTCCCCGAACCCGACTACGAGATAGACGAAACCACCGGCGAAATACTCGACTGATTTGGTTATTCTCCGGTATCAACTACCGCCGGGACGATCCCGGCGGTAGTTGATACCTACGCTTTTCACACCTGTTAATCGTGGAGTCGTTGCTTCATTTCCTTGCGCATTGCCCTGCGGACGGCGCTGCGGGTCTGGGAGTCCTGCAGCATCCCCTGATAGGTATATCCACCGCGGTCTTCTCTCAGCCATGTCATGCATTCCGTTCCGGCTTCATGGATGGCCTGTGGGCTGTCACCGTCCGATAGGGCCTCGCACCATTCTTCGAGGAGATCCGCCTCCATGCAGAAGCCTGCCGTTGCCTCTTGGAACTGGAACGTCGGGACGATTACTCTGGCGGAATAGTGGACCCATCGTTGCAGGAGCAGGTTGATGCCGAATTCGGACAGTGACGCGACTCGCGTGGCTGATTCCAGTTGGGTTGGCGTGAGCGTGTACAGGTTCACGAAGTTCGCTGCCTGATCCCGCTTTCCGGAAGTGACTTCCGGGTATAGATCAGGCAACGGCATGAGGCGGAAATTTCCGCCGGCCCATTCCTGTGGCGTCAGCGGCTTGTGCTTGGTCACCTCCGCGGCGAGTATGTGCCAGACGAGATCCACTCCGTTGGTTCGCATCGAACATGGGTGCTGGAGAATGATGACGGTGCGGTTTCTCTCCGTCCCGGTTGAGCCGGGAAGGAGAAGGTTCTCATACACGTCACCCGTCAGGACGGGCCTGTAGGAGGAGTTGTCTTCGCCGCGGGAATAGTACAGGAGGTCCGCGTCAATGTTTGTCCCGCTCATCGGGCATTCCAGTTGTCCGGGCATCGCTCAGTCCTTCATCTGCAAGGACCAGTTGCCGTCCGACATCTTCACCGGAGTGAAATCGGTGCGGTACCGTTCGCGCCATTCGGGATTGAACTGGTCCATGAGCGCTTCGGGATCGTCCTCTGCCTTGGCGAAGTCGAAGACCAAGTCCGTCCTGTCCGCCGCATACATGTCAATGGGTGTGACGGGGACGTGCGGCAGCACCGGCATCTCGAACCAGGACGCGACGTCGTCGACGCCGATGGATCCGTGGATGATGTCGCACGCCGCCAGCAGGCCCGCCAGTTTGCCTCTACTGGCTCCTGTCGCAGAGCCTCCTCTCCGCCATTTGTGGATGGCGGGTGCGCTCACGCCGATCAGTTTCGCTATGGCGGTCCATGCGAATCCCAAATCAGATAGCTCTTCGAGCAGGCCGGGAACGTCGGTTTTACCCCGTTCCATTGTCCTTCTTCGCCAGTCAACGTTCAATGATTGGTGGTGGAGATCGTCGAAATCTGATTTGAGGACACGGGCCACGTCACGGTTGTATCCGATCTCTTTCGTCAGATCGGATGTCGCGCTCCCTGTTTCGGAAAGCGTCCCGGACATAGTCAGTCCTTCGGTTGCGTCACGCTCGAGGAGCCCGGTTGCGATCTGCTCACTCATGGCGCAGCACCTCCTCTCTGAGTCGTTCTGTTATTAGGTCCTCGAATACGTTTTTGACCGGCTTATGCAGAAGATCCGCGGTTTCGAGGATATCGCCTGCTTCGAATGGCGGAATGTAGTCGTCGTATGTTTGGAAAGAGTCCATGTCCAGTTTGAATAAGGGACCGGGCGATGGCATGGGCCTGCGGAGCTGCGGCGTGGATGGGATGACGTACTCGTCCTGGGCTCCGTAGCGCAGCACGAGTGTCGTCCCCTCCTCCCCGCCGAACACGGCGGTACCCTGATTGCCCAACAGCGTCAGTCCGTGGTGACCGCTGACCGTTTTCGGTCCAAGGAGTGACAAGTTGACCCAATCCTCCCATCTAGGTTGCGGATCTTCCCCGTCAGAGGGCACGCGGATCTCGTCGATGTAGCGTAGGCCGATTCTGGTGACGCCCTTCGGTGCCATGAGCCGTTCCAAGGCGGTGACTGCTTTCTCCAGCAATTCCCGCACGTTGAAGTATCCCGGGTAGTCGGTCGTCTCCAAGGAGAGAATATTCTGCCGCAACGTCAGTACGGTCCGTTTGTCCCTGCTGGACCAGCGCGGGAACGTCTCCCCGTTCGTAACTGGAACCTCCACCTGACCATCCGGACTCGACAGTTGCACGGACGTCCCAGTCTCTTCCGTCAGCAACGGGAGATGTTCGCCGAGCGCAGTGGTAAATCCACGCAGCTTTATTTTGTCCAGCGGCTCGCATTGCGAAAAGCGTATCTCCGCAATCATGTCCACAATGGGAGCATTGGGGTAGATTTCATCTTCTAGCATCATAGCTTAATAATACCAGTTGGTAAACTAAAAAGTAACCAATTACGTTACTAGGTTCTATTCTTCATTCACCGTCCAGCAGAACAGACCGTGATGCTTGCAACAGCGAATGGCTTGAAGGAATCACTGGGAGAATACTGGACCGATGGTTTGGTGATTCTCTGGTTGAAACCCCGGTCAGGAACGAGACGTTTCAACCAGAGACCACCTTCAACATCGGTTAGAGAGATCATCTCATCCAACGGAGGTTTCAACCTCCGTTTTTGCATACCCCTTATTTCCGTCGAACCGACGTTGGGAAACTTTCCGACGTCGGTTCGACGGTATCTGAGCCGCCAAATCGATGGCTGATTCGGCGATCGTAAAATCGATGGTCGTCGAATCGGCATTCAAATCGCCAGCCAAATCGATGGGGAATGATGGTCGGTTATCGATTTTCCGTATAGCGTAGCCTGCGTTGCGAATGGCGCTTTTCGTTAGGATGGCCACTATGACAACGCCAAAGATCACGTACGCGCACCTGCTGACCGAGCCGAATCCGAAGCATGTGGAAAGCCTTATCAAATTCTTCGAATCCGGCTGCCAACAGCGCGGCACCGGCGGTTTTGGCGTGGAAATCGAACACCTGCCGGTACATAACAGCGACGATACCGCGGTGACCTACTACGAAAGCAACGGCATTGAAGCGTTGCTCAACCGCATCCGCCCGTATTACGACGAAAACAAGGAATACTGGGAAAACGGGCGACTGGTCGGACTCGCCCGTGACGGCATCTCCGTATCTTTGGAACCGGGCGGACAGTTGGAAACGTCCATCGGCATCCTGCACAAGCCGGAGGAGCTCGCCACATTGTACGGCGCGTTCCGCCGCGAAGTCGACCCCATCCTCGAAGAACTTGGTTTCCGACTCGTCAACTATGGTTACCAACCGAAATCCAGTTACGCCGACATTCCCGTCAATCCGAAGGACCGATACAAGGCGATGACCGCCTACCTGGGACGTGTCGGACAGTTCGGTCCGTGCATGATGCGTTGCTCCGCTTCGACACAGGTCAGCATCGACTACGTTTCGGAACAGGACGCGATCGCCAAACTGCGGTTGGGCACGGTGATCGGCCCGATTCTGGCATGGTTCTTCCGTAACACTCCGTATTTCGAAGGTGGGGAGAATCCTTATCCGCTGCTACGCCAGCGCATGTGGGATTATCTCGATTTCCAGCGCACGAACGTCATTCCTGGCCTGTTCGATCCGCGTTTCGGTTGGGAGGATTACGCGGTGGATGTGCTGTCCACGCCGATGATGTTCGCCGACCTGACGCACACGCCCGAAGCGCTGGCGGTGCCCGGAACCGATCTGCACCATCCGGCGTTCTACGAGAACGCGAACGACGTGTACCCGGACCGCGAGCTCAACGCGTACGAGATCAACCATGTGATCTCCACGCACTTCAACGACGTGCGTTTGAAGAACTTCATCGAATTCCGCCACTGGGATTCGCTGCCGGTGGCCCGCGCCGAGCGGCTTACTGAAATCATCGGCTCGCTGTTCTACGATCCGACGAATCTCGACCGACTGGAAAGCTACTTCGACGGCATCCGCGAGGAGGACGTGTTCGAGGCCAAGGCGAACCTGCAGGCGCGCGGAAGCCAGGCCATCCCATACGGCAATTCGTTGGAATTCTGGCAGGAGTTCCTCGGCCTTGAGGGTGTGCTCGCCGACGAACCGGGCGACCCGAAGCATCCGGACGTCTTCCAGGCGTGACCGGCCGAGGGTCCGTCCGATGGTACGCTGTTCCATATGGTTACCGAGGGGAAAAAGCGGGTTCGTAAATCGCCCGAAGAGCGCAAACGCGAAATCATCGCGGCGGCGGGCAAGCTGATCGGCGAGAAGGGGTACTACGGCACGTCGCTCAAGGACATCGCCGACGCCATCGGCATGAGCCAGCCCGGACTGCTGCACTACATCGGCAACAAGGAACGGTTGTTGTCGCTGCTGGTCACCGATAACTACGACCAGCAGGGCACGCCTGCAGACTTCGCCAAGTCGGGATTGCCCGGCAGCGATTCTGACGGCATGCTGTTTCCCGCATATCTGCGGTTCCTGGTCCGGTACAATGCGCAACGCCGCAGTCTGCTGCAGCTGTACATGGTTTTGGAAACCGAATCGTTCAACGCGGACCATCCACTGCACGAGTATTTCGAAAACCGACCGGATCTGACGTGGGAGCATTATTCGCGGTTCGCATGGAAGTTGCCGCCGCAGATCGGCGGATGGGACAATATGCGGCCGATCGTGCGGCAATGCATCGAGGCGATGGATGGCATCCAGCTGCGGTGGACGCGCAAGCCGCCGATCGACCTGTACGACGAGTGGCTCGTCTTCGAGCGGATGATCTTCCCCTCGCCGGTGTGGGATGGATATCGGTAAGCCTTCCGAAGGCATATATCTAATGGTTGTTAGTTAAGAAACGCCTGAAAATCTGCGACAGTTGACGATTTGTTTCGGAAGATATATAGTTCTTATATCTAATGACTGTTAGATATAAAAGTCAACGAGGACGATGGAGGATTCATGGGCCGTTACGAGGCAGACCACATTCTGTTCGGCGCCGCATATTACGACGAATATCTCATGATGAAGGGCATTGACCACATCGATGAGGACATGGCGATGATGAAGGCTGCGGGACTGAACGTCATCCGCATCGCCGAATCCACATGGAGCACCTGCGAACCGCAGCCGGGCGTGTTCGACTTCACTTATGTGGACCGCGCGCTTAACGCCGCGCAGCGTGCCGGCATCGACGTCATCGTCGGCACGCCGACCTACGCGGTGCCCAGCTGGCTCGTCAAACTCGACCCGAGCGTGCTCGCGGTCACGCCGAACGGACAGGGCAAGTATGGCGCACGCCAGATCATGGACATCGTTAACGCCACCTACCGCTTCTACGGCGAACGTGTGATCCGCAAGCTCATCTCCCACGTCGCCGACCATTCGGCCGTCATCGGCTACCAGGTGGACAACGAGACGAAATACTACGATTCCGTCTCCGAAGACATGCAGCGCCTGTTCGTCAAGTACCTGCGGGAGAAGTTCCACGGCGATCTGGACGAGCTCAACCACCACTTCGGCCTCGACTACTGGTCCAACCGCATCGACTCCTGGGAGGACTTCCCGGACGTGACCGCCACCATCAACGAGTCCCTGGGCGGCGAATTCGACAAGTTCCGCCGCGACCAGGTGCGCGCCTTCCTGCAGTGGCAGGCCGACATCGTGCGCGAATACGCGCATGACGACCAGTTCATCACCCACAACTTCGATTTCGAATGGCGCGGATACTCCTACGGCGTGCAGCCGGCCGTCGACCACTTCAAGGCCTCGACCGCCGTGGACATCACCGGCGTGGACATCTACCACCCCACCGAGGACGACCTGACCGGCAAGGAGATCGCCTTCGGCGGCGACATGACCCGCTCCACCAAGGACGGCAGGAACTACCTGGTGCTCGAAACGGAGGCCCAGGGCCAGCACGGCTGGGTGCCGTTCCCGGGCCAGCTGCGCCTGCAGGCCTACTCCCACCTCGCCTCCGGCGCCGACATGGTGGAATATTGGCACTGGCACTCCATCCACAATTCCTTTGAAACATATTGGAAGGGCCTGCTGAGCCACGACCTCGAACCGAATCCCACCTACCGCGAGGCGGGCGTGTTCGGCCGCGAGATCGCCAAACCGGAAGTGGGAGAGCGGCTCGTCCACCTGAAGAAGCACAACAAGGTGGCCATCATGGTCAGCAACGAATCGCTGACCGCGCTCGACTGGTTCCTCATCGAGGCCGGCTTCCCGTTCGGCGGCACCCTCAAGTACAACGACGTGGTGCGCAACATCTACGACGCGCTGTTCGAACTCAACGTGGAATGCGATTTCATCCCGTCCGACGCGCCGGCCGAACGCCTGGCCAAATACGAGATGATCGTGACCCCGGCACTGTACTGCACTCCGCAGGAAACAACCGACCGTCTGCGCGAATTCGTCTCCAGCGGCGGCCACCTTGTCTCCACCATGCGCTCCTTCGTAACCGACGACGAGGTGACCGTATGGCACGACCGCGCGCCGCACAACCTCACCGACGTGTTCGGCATGACCTACAACCAATTCACCCGCCCGAACGGCCACGTATCCGTGGAATTCGCCGGAACGCTCGCCAAAACCCCGGCAAGCGACGCGCAGGCGCTCATCGAACTGGTCACCCCATTCGACGGCACCGACGTGCTCGCCAGCTACGGCCACTACGCGTGGAAGGATTACGCCGCGGTGACCCGACATGGCTTCGGCAAGGGCGACGCCGAATGGATCGCCACCCTGCTCGACGCCGACACCATCCGCGCCGTCCTGCGCGAAGCCGTGGAACACGCCGGCATCGCCGATGCCGGCACCGCGCTCGCCGGACAGGTGACGGTGCGCCGCGGAACGAACGCCCGCGGCGAGCAGGTGACGTATCTGCTCAACTACTCCGCCGACGAGGTCACCATCAACAGCCCGGTGTCGGGCGATGTGGTGGTCGCTCCGGTGGTGGTGGGCACCGACGGCACCGTCGATGAATCCGCCACCGCGGCGATCGCCCTGAAGGAGGGCTCGAAGGTCGAGGTGGGCGACAAGCTGACGATCGGCCGCTGGAATGTGGTCGTCATCACCGGCTGAGCCGCAAAGCGGTGGCGGCGCGTCGGCCCGACTGGGTCAGGGGATGAGCAGGTCGATGATGGCCTTCCATTCCCCGATGAAGTCGACGTCATGCGATCCGTTGAGCCAGCGCAGCTGCAGACCCTCCATCGCGGACAGGACCTGCAGCGCGGTGCGCTCCGGATCGGCGACGCCGTCGCGCTTGGCCGCGAACGCGTATTCCCTCAGCAGATTGATCTCGCGCTGTTCGAAATACTCGTGCACGGGATGGTCCTTGCTCAACGCCTCGCTTTCCAGCAAGGTGTAGAGCCGGACCATCTCCGGACGGTCGGCGTTGGTCTCCACGGTTCCCGTGGAAATGGCCTTCAGCCCCAGATCGCAGTGGTACGCGATGCCGTCGTCAAGGACTTCGCCGGTCACGCCCCGCACGCCAAGATGCTCGGCGATGGCGATCTGATTGGTCCGATCGGCGTATTTGAGGGTTTCCTCAAGCAGTTGTTCTTTGGATTTGAAGTAGTAAAGGAGGCCGGCTTCGGTGATGTTCTGAGCCTGGGCCACATCGCGTATGGTGAAGCCCCAGAAACCGAACTGGGAGATGAATGAGACCGTGGTTTCGAGAATCGCCTTCCTGCGATCCTCGGCGCTCATTCGCTTTCTGGGTTTGTTTTCGGTGCGGCGACGCATATGCTCTCCTTCATCTGGTGCTTACTAAGGTACAAGAAGAGGGAGAAGAAGACGATGGGAACCCTTGGAACACGACGGATTATCGCAGACAAACGATTTGTTATATGATTTAACTAAGCAGTTACTAGGTAATAAAAACCGGTGACTGTGAAGCTGAATGGAACAGTGTCCGACCGGTTTTGCAAACGCTTTGAGACGGCGATGACATGACGTCGACTTGTGCCTTTGCGAAAGATGGTTTACACTGAAAACACGTTAGTTACCACATGGTAGTTAACAGATGGGGCGAGGCCGTCCCACCACCACATACACCGCTAAGGTGCGGAATCGCACACAACATAAGTTCACTACTGAAGCATGATTCGAAGGAGAGAGTTTCATGAGTGAAGCAATCGCCAGCAAGGCGGAGCGCCTTGCCGCTTACAACGCCAACATCGCCGCGGCGGAAAAGGATCCGTCACTGTCCCCGGAAACCGGCAAGCCGCTGTCCAAGATGAACGCCGCACGTTTCGGCGCAGGCTTCCTGGTATTCGGAGTGCTGTGGATGTCCGGTCTGGGCATCGTTTCCGCAGTGCTGCTGCCCATGCACTACAAGACCATCCCGGGCGTCAACGCCGATGCGTTGGTCGGCATCGTCAACGCGTTCACCGCGGTCGCATCCCTGGTCGCCAACCTGATGTTCGGCAACTTCTCCGATCGCTCCCGTTCCCGCTTCGGCCGCCGTACCCCGTGGATCCTCTTCGGAGCCGTGCTCGGTGGCGTCACCCTGTTCCTGACCGGCACCACGCATAACGCCGTGCTGCTGACCATCTTCTACTGCGCCTGCATGTTCGGTCTGAACTGCATGATCGCGCCGATGGTCGCCATCCTGTCCGACCGCGTGCCTTCCAAGATCCGTGGCACCATGTCCGCCTTCTACGGCGCCGGCTCCACCATCGGCGCTCCGATCGGCACCATGCTCGGCGCATTGTTCATCGAAAACCTGATTCCGGGCTTCGCTGTCGCCGGCGTGCTCATGTTCCTCGGTGGCGTGGTCGCCGTGATCATCATCCCGAAGGAGCAGTCCGCAGACTTCCTGCCGAAGGACGAAGGCTCCGCCAAGGACATCCTCTCCTCCTTCCGCCCGCCGAAGTTCTCCACCGCGCATGACTTCTACAAGGCGTTCGCCGGCCGCTTCTGCATGCTCATGGCCTACCAGATGATCAACGTCTACCAGCTGTACATCATCCAGAACTACATCGGCCAGTCCGTCAAGGAATCCGCCGTCACCGTGTCCGTCGTGTCCATGATCATGATGGTCATGTCCCTGGTCGGCTCCTTCATCTCCGGCCCGGTCTCCGATCTCATCGGCCGCCGCAAGGTCCCGGTCGTCGTCGCCTCCGTGCTGTTCGCCGTCGGCATCGCCATGCCGTGGATCTTCAAGTCCACCATGGGCATGTACCTGTTCGCCGGCATCGCAGGCCTCGGCTACGCCGTCTACTCCGCCGTCGACCAGGCGCTGCTGGTGGACGTGCTGCCGAACAAGGAAGAGGCCGGCAAGGATCTGGGCATCCTGAACATGGCCACCACCCTCGGCCAGATGTGCGGCCCGGTCGTCATGTCCGCCATCGTGGTCAACCTCGGCTACAACTTCGCGTTCCCGACGTCCATCGCATTGGCCATCATCGGCTGCTTCTTCATCATGGCCATCAAGAAGGTCAAGTAAGGCAGCTGCTGTAAACCGGGGGAGACGGCCGTTCCGTAGGCCGTCTCCCCTCCGCGGGGTCGAATCGTCCCGCCTCTCCCATCCATATTAACCATCAACGCATATCTGAATTATCAACGACGATACCAAGGAACATCATGACCACCTGGATTGCAACGACGCAAGACGACAAGCTTGCCGACCGAACCTCCGACATCGAATCCACCAACGCCACCACCGCGGCCGACCTGCAGCTCGACGGCAACGAATACCAAGCCCTGCGCGGCTTCTGCCGCTGCAGAACGTCAGCGAAGCCGAACGCGACCAGATCATCAAGGAGCTGTTCAGCCCCGACGAAATGAACTTCACCTTCAACCGCGCCCCCGTCGGCGCCAACGATTTCGCCGACCACTGGTACAGCTACGACGAGGTCGACGGCGACTACGGGATGGAGCATTTCTCCGTCGAACACGACGAACAGACCCTGATCCCGTACATCCACCGCGCGCAGGAATGGCAGCCGAACATGCAACTGTTCTCCAGCCCGTGGAGCCCGCCGACGTGGATGAAGCGCCCGAAGGCCTACAACTACGGCCGTCTCGTGCAGACCCCGGAGAACCTCAGAGCCTACGCCAAGTACTTCGTCAAGTACATCCAGGCCTATGCCGAGCACGGCATCACTGTGAACCAGCTGCACGTGCAGAACGAGGTGTTCGCCGACCAGAAGTTCCCGAGCGCCCTGTGGGATTCCGAAGCGCTCAAGGTGTTCATCCGCGATTATCTTGGACCTGCTTTTGACGAAGCTGGTCTTGACACCGATATTTGGCTGGGTACGCTGAATGGTCCGGAAGATATGGCGTGGACCGGCGGCTACGGCATGAAGCTGAATAATTACAACCGTTTTGTCGACAATATTCTGTTCGACGATGGCGCTCGCAAGTACATCAAGGGCATCGCCTACCAGTGGGCCGGCCAGAACTGCATCGCCCGCACGCACGAATCATGGCCGGAGATCGAACTGATCCAGTCGGAGTCCGAATGCGGCACCGGCGACAACAGCTGGGAGTACGCGGAGTACATCTTCCATCTGATCAACCACTACTTCCGCAACGGCGCCACCGCATACACCTACTGGAACATGATTCTTGACGACCAGGATTCCACATGGGGCTGGTGGCAGAACTCCCTGTTCACCATCACCGCCGACACGCATGAGGTGCGCCGCAATCCGGAATACTACGTGATGCGCCACTTCTCGCATTTCGTCAGGCCCGGCGCGAAGGTGCTCGGCACCACTGGCCATTTCAACTCGATGGCCATCGCCTTCCGCAATCCGGACGGCACGGTGGTGGTCGTGGCGCAGAACGCCCTCGACGAGGAGCGCCCGTTCGAATTCGCCGATCCCGATGCCGCCGAACGCGGCTTCAAGGTAACGCTTGCTCCGCGATCGTTCAACACCTTCGTGCTGGACTGAGCCGGAGTGATATGGCGTCGGCTCGCGCGTAATGCCGGTTTTTCCCTTTTTCCCGGCGATATGCCGATTGCCGGCGCCCTGCCCATGAGGTGCCCGCCGCGATGGATCCCCTCCATGCGCGGCGGGCACCTTTGTTGTGCATGCCGGTTACGCTCGTCCCCTTGCGCAGAGCAAATTCTTCATTGCCGGATCAGCCATTTATAAGATGATTGGAACGTTGGATGATTTCGGTTTCATTATCACCGGAGATAAGGAATTTCCTGTCGGAATCGACAGAATTGTGAGCGATACCTTTTTTCTTTCCCACAGATTCCAAAACTGCCCAATCCGGGATTTCCTTTTCCTTTGGCCAGTTCAATCCAGCGGTTTCCAGCAGTATGCCATATTGGGATAATCGTGTGATGTTGGTATCCGCATCGACAAGGCCAAGTTCCAGTAGGAAATTGGCCTTACTCTGATCCATGCCATAGGCGGCTGTCAGCTCCTGTTTGATGAGTCCGCCTCCTCTGCGTGCCGCCATTTCTCCGAATATGAAATCACCGGTTTCGTTCTTATAGAATTCGATATGCATCACATTGGGAATCGTCTGATCTTTGAAAGATCTAATTAATTGTTTTGTCAGTCGGAGCAGCTTAGAATAGTCGGCGTCGTCCTCGTCCAACATCACGGAACCGGTATTTTGCTTCTCGAAATCCAGCGGTGGGACAAGATATCGTGATGGCGAGATCAGAATCGAATCAGCGTTGATATAGACCACATCCACATGGTAGACGGAGCCGGAACAGTATTCCTCTAAGTAATACTGGTTTGAATGTACGTTTTGTATGAATTCCGGCTTGGTGGCTAAAGCAGACAAATCATCTTTCGAATGCAGTATCGTAATACCCGCGGAGCCTGCACCCCACCGAGGTTTGAGAACAACCGTCTCCCAACGATCGAACGCCGAAATAATATCTCCAAAGCTTTTGCAGGAGGTGTAGGGAATAACCTGTAATCCGGCATCAAGGGCCGACTGCTTCATCGTGACCTTATCTCGACAGCGCAACGCCAGTTCATACTGCAAACCGGGAATGCCAAATAGACTTCTCGCCTCTGCAACCCTCAATACATCTTCCTCCGAGCTGGAAATTATCCTATCTGGTTTAAATTTTCTGACAATATCAAAGAATTTCGCGGTAGCGCTATCGGAGGAATAATCAGAAACCACGATTTCCTTGATGACGGCGTTCGGCCAACGATGGTGCACGGCCCGATTGTCCGAGGTGAAGACCATAACCTCTAAACGACCGAAGCGTTCTTGGACCTCTTTAATCCATTCTGGATAATCCGAGAAAGATTTAGGCTGTTGCAGCAGCAGTATTTTCATATCATTCCCCTTCCGGTGCGCTCGCCAAGACTTTTCTTTAGCGACGGATGATCCTTTTCCCGCGTTTTCCAATGTGATTAGTGACGACTGCGGGTATTATTCCCACCAACGCCAGTGCGCACCAATACCAAGCTGTCATTCCTGCAGGACGTAGTGCCGGAACGATCCAACCACCAAGGAATGAGCCTGCCGATTCGCCAATGGCTGCAATTATCAGCCGATAGTTCAAAATGTCCACCAAAGGTTTATCTGGCTGTGCCTCTACCAGAGCAATATTGATCAATGGCGCATAGATGCATTCTGCAATGGAGAACACAACCAAGGCTATAATGCATATCCACCAGTACGACGAGACTCCGCAGGCGAATAGTGCGAAGGAAATTCCATAAATCCCTAGGCTTTTGATGATGAATGAGGTGGCATTCTGCCCATTAGCCATGCCTCGCGAGATGAGTTTACTCACGGGCATTTGCAGTGCTATGACCGATATGGCATCAATGGAATAGAACAATCCTCTTATGACTGGGCTATCGGATAACGAGTGGAATTCCAATGCCATTCCCGCAAAAAGCTGACCATTCATTATGCTGCCCACAAACACCGCCAGGATGGCAAGAACCGTACCGGGACTTTTCAACGAGTCTGTAATGGTCTTCACGATGGAAGAGGTATTTTCTTTGCTGCTTTTCTCATTGCGTATGAAGACATGATGAGTCAGCACTATTGGAGTTAGTAAAGCAGAAAAAACATAGAGTCCGACGATGACTATAACAAAGAGCGTTTGTCCGAAAGCCTTATATATGTAATTTGAAGCTAGAGGCCCAATTGCGGATCCAAGATTGGCTGTCATGGTCACTAAAGCAAACAAAGCGGCCTGAGACTTTTTATCCTTTACTCTAGCGATGATATGCCCTCTGAGAGCAAAATTAACCAGTGAGAGACCAAGTCCCAGCAAAGCCAAATCCAAAAAAAGGAAGCCGATAAAACCACCCATTGCCGGCTGCAGCAGCAAAAGTGAAAAAACTATGAATCCGAAACCGGTCTCAGTGAGGGATACCGTTGATGAACGCTCAATCAAGCCACCTATAAAAACAGTACTGCCCCTAGAAAAAAAGGGATAAAACTCCAAGAGCTAATCCAACACATAGTGATGACGTTGCAGAAACTTGACCCGTAAGGATAACCGAAAGAAGGGAGAAAAGTCCGCTATATGCAGCACTATTCAAAAAATAATTCACTGATATGGAGCTGTTCTTACTATCGCTCGGCTTCTCCATTTGAATGGACCTTCTTTTATTATTTATTATTATTTATAAATGATGTCTCCTCATGTTAGTGGTCATATGGGAATTGTTCATTGCTGCGTCCAGATATAGTGGTGTTTGGTTTTGACGTACTTGGGGGTGTCTGTTTCAAAGTTCCTCATCGGCGTGTTATCTTGTGGGAATCGACGGCATGGGGAAATCGTGCGTTCCTTCTCAGCCGGCCTGCAGCCCCTCGCCGTAGGATGCCTCGAACTCCAGCAGCGGAGTGTCGAAGATCCGCATCACGTATCGCATTCCGGCACCTCCATCAATCGATCTTATATATTCAAATATAAAGGTCGATGGCGGAGATGGGGTGCCGCCGAGGTTGGGTTGCGTGTGGACCGGAAATGTATTACGATATAACTAAGTAGTTACTAAGTAATAGAAACTGCATGACGTACGAAGGAGTGCACATGAATCCCGACTACATCAAAGGCGTGAACCTCGGCAACTGGCTGGTGCTGGAGAAGTGGATGAATCCGGCGCTGTTCGACGGCACCACCGCGGACGACGAATACTACCTGCCGACGCAGCTCGACCCGGCCGTCTACGAGGCCCGCATCAAAACCCACCGCGCCGAATACATCAACGAACGCGACTTCGCCACCATCAGATCGTGGGGGCTGAACTCCGCGCATCCCCGTGCCGTACTTCATCTTCGGCGACCGTGCACCGTTCATCGGCTGCATCGACGAACTCGACAAGGCCTTCAACTGGGCCGAGAAATATGGCCTGACCATCCTCATCGACCTGCACACCGCGCCGATGAGCCAGAACGGCTTCGACAACGGCGGCATCTCCGGCGTGTGCAAATGGGCGCAGCTGCCCGACGAGGTCGAATTCGTGCTGTCCGTGCTCGAACGCCTCGCCAGGCGGTACGGCCATCGCCAGGCGCTGATGGGCATCGAAATCATCAACGAGCCGAACACCACCACCTCCTGGCCGATGGCGAACGTGACCGAACGCTACAAGGCGGTCGACCCGGAGCTCGCCGAAGGCACCGGCCCGATCGCATTCGACTGGCTCAAGAACTTCTACATCACCGCCTACCACCGTCTGCGCGATGCCGACAAGGACGCGCTGCCGACGGACAAGGCCGTGGTGTTCCACGACGGCTTCGACATCGAACAGTGGAAGGACTTCATGCGCGGGGATGACGGCAAGCTCGCGCCGGAATTCGAGAACGTGGTCCTCGACACCCACCAGTACCTCATGACCGCCGAAATGATGGGCTGCCCGCAGACCGTGGAAGGCTACGACGACTTCGTGAGGAACACCTACGCGCCGATGATCGCCGAGATGAGCGAATACTTCCCGGTGATCGTGGGGGAGTGGTGCCTGTTCAACTCCGTCGGCTGCGGCGTGGACCCCACGGCGGCCAAAGCGTGCTCAACGGCGAGGAAGGGGCTCAGGTCGAAACCCTGACCGCCGAACAGAAGCGCTCGCTGTACCAGGGCATGGCCGAATCCCAGCTCGCCGCATGGAGCAAGGGCAGCGGCTTCTACTACTGGAACTACAAGCTGCTCACCGACACCGTCAACACCCCCGGCTGGATCGGCTGGGACGCATGGGACCTCGGGCGCTGCATCGCCCAGGACTGGTTCCCCATCCAGAAGTAGCCCAGCCTTTCGCCATCGCCGGCCCCGACTTCGATACCACCACCTTCTCCGATGAATACTGCAAGTATGGCGAATTCACCGGCACCATGGTCGGCATCGCCGTCACCGACGCCGCGTTGCATGAGAAAATCGCCGACTTCGACTTCTTCGACTACGAGGCGGACGAGACGAAGCCGGTCGACTGACTCCGCCCGGCCAGCCACGACGACCGGACCACGACCCCTGATCCGGCCGCGGCCCGATCGGCCGCGTGGCTGATTGCAGGACGCATACAATGGGCCAAGGAACGTTGCGAACGGTGCGTTCCTTGGCCCATTGGGCTGAAATAGGGGTTTGGTTTGGACTGTTTGGTTTTTGAATAGGCGGAAACGGCAAGCCGGGCGAAACCCCGCACAGAAAGGCGGTGGGATGCATGGTGCTGGGCATCGACGAGCGAATCAACGGCGTGAACCTCGGTAACTGGCTGGTGCTGGAGAAATGGATGGATCCGGAACCGTTCGTTCGCACTGCCGAAGATGACGAAATCTGGATGCATCGCACACACGGCGCCCTCTGGTCCGAGCGGAATCTCGCCGAGGAACTGCGCCGGCACCGCGACACCTACATCACCCTGGAGGATTTCCGCATCATCGCCGACCATGGGCTCAATCTCGTGCGCATTCCCATACCATATTTCATCTTCGGCGACTGGCCCGGGCATCCGGGCTGCATCACGTACCTCGACCGCGCGTTCCGTTGGGCGCGGGAGACGGGACTGAAGATCATGATCGACCTGCACACCGTGCCCGGCTCACAGAATGGTTTCGACAACGGCGGTCTGACGGGCGTGTGCAAATGGGCGCAGAATCCGGACTTGGTGGAATACGCGCTGAATGTGCTGGAACGATTGGCCCGCCGATATCGTGACGAGCCGACCCTACACAGCATCGAAGTGCTCAACGAACCGGTGAGCTGGTCGGTGTTCCATGGCACGTCGAATACGGCGAAGGACGTCCGCGAGGCCTCCGGCAGCACGCATGTCCCACTACGGTTTCTGAAGCGCTTCTACCGTGACGCCTACACCCGGCTGCGCGCCATACTACGTCCGGAAACCCTGATCGTATTCCACGACGGCTTTCGACTGCTCCGCTGGAGTGATTGGTTCCGTCGTTCCGGCATGCGCAACGTCATGCTCGACACCCACCAATATCTCATCGCCATGGAGGAACCGTTGTTCGCGGGACCGGCACGCCGACTGTACCTGCAATCGCGGCACCTGCCATGGCTGTACCGAATGCTGGTGGGTGCGCGCGAAATCGCCATCCGTTCGGCGGCCCGCCATATCCCTGTACTTGTGGGCGAGTGGTGCGTGGAGAACCGGTGGGCCCTGCACGGCCGAAACCGAGCGGACGCATACCGCCAAGTGTCACGGTTGCAACGCGCGGCATGGGATGCGTCGGCGGGGCAGGTCTATTGGAGCTACCAGCTTGCGCGTTCCGCGAAACCAGGCAGCGGCGAAGGAAAACCGCCACGCGACCCGCGCAACGGCGGCAATCTCGAAGCATGGGATCTGACTCGCGTATGGCGTCATGGATGGATTCAAGCGGATACGCCCCACGATGACGTGGCATCGGCGCCGTCAATCAACGACAATCGACGCAAAGGGCATTAGACTCGGAGTCATGGCAGAGGAAGAGACTTCGAAACGTATCCGAAAATCACCGCAGGAGCGTCGAGCGGAAGTGCTGGATGCGGCGGTGCAGCTCATCAGCGAACGCGGATTCAACGGCATTTCGATCCAGGACGTGGCCGATCGGGTCGGCATCTCCAAACAAGGCGTGCTGCGATACGTCGAAAACAAAGACACAATGCTGGCGTTGGTATTCGACGAATACTACGGACAGACCGGCACGCCGGAGGACTTCTTCTCTTCGAGCATGCCGGGCAGCGACCCATCCGCGCCGCATTTCCCCGCATACCTGCGCTACCTGGTGAAACACAACTCGCGCCGCCGCATGATGGTGCAGCTGTTCACCGTGCTGTCGGCGGAATCGCTGAATCCGGACCATCCGCTGCATGACGAATTTATGGAACGCATGGACGGTATTTGGGAGCACTATTCGAAATACCCATGGGTGGTTCCGCCGCAATTGGGCGCATGGGCCGACAGCATGCGGCCAGTGGTGCGCAAAGCCATGGAGATCATGGACGGCATCCAACTGTGGTGGCTGCGTGAGCCGGAAGTCGATTTGTGCGGCGAGTGGGCAGAAATGGAGAACATGCTGTTTCCCGCACCATTGTGGGACTCCTATCGCTGATTCCCGCCGATGATCCGCATATGATGATCCGCATATGAATTTGGGGGCAGTTTGATGGCTGCCCCCAAAAAGTCTCCGGTAGTGGCCGACCATCGATGACGATCGCCGACCACTACCAAGCTGGAACCATTCACGCCACGGTGAACGTGGTCCGCTTGAGATCCTTGCGACGGCTCGAATGGCCGATCAGCACCTCGAACTCGCCCGGCTCCACGATGCGGTTGGCATCCGAATTGACGATGGTGCACTCCGAAACCGGAATATCGAACCCGACGGTCTTGGTCTCGCCCGGCTCAAGCTCCACGCGCTGGAACGCCTTGAGCTCGCGGTCCGTCCAACTGTAGGACGTCACGATATCGCCGATATACAACTGCGCTACTTCGGTGCCCTTGCGCTCGCCGGTGTTGGTGAGGGTGATTTCGGCGTGCACGGTGTCGTCGGTGGTGAACGTGCCGGAGGTGGGGGCGTTGGTGATCGTCGGCTCGCCATATGCGAAGGTCGTGTAGCCCAGACCCTCGCCGAACGCGAATGCCGGATCCTGCGTGAGATCGGCGTACCGGTTGCCGTGCTGGCCACGGATCTGGTTGTAGTAGACCGGCAGTTGGCCCGCATGACGCGGGAAGGTGATCGGCAGACGTCCGCTCGGCTCGGTTTCGCCAAGAATGATTTCGGCGATGGCCTGGCCACCCTTCATACCCGGATTCGGCGCCCACATGAACGCGCTGACACCGTCGGCCGTGGATTCGTCCACGATCACGCCATTCGTGCCGATCACGCATGCCGGCATCACCTGCGGCTTGGAGCTCATCAGCACCACGACCAGCGGCTTGCCGGTCTCGCGGGCCACGTCGGCAAGCGCTTTGAGCATGGCGTTCTGCCCGCCGAGCAGTTCCAGTGTGGCGGTGGAGCAGGTCTCGCCGACCAACTGCACCACATCGCCCACGACGGCGACAACAAGGTCGGAACGGCGAGCGTTGTCCACCGCCTCATCCAGCAGTTGCTGGTCGAACTTGGCGGAGACGGCGAGCTTCGGACGAGGCTGGCCATCCGGATAGAACTCGCCTTCCGGATCGTCCACCAAATCGATGATGTTCGCGCCACGCGAATACGCAACCTCGCATCCTTCGGGCGCAAGCTGCTTGAACCCGTCAAGCACGGTGGTGATCATCTCACGCGGCTGGCCATCCGGCATCCAATTGACCTGACCGGAATTGCCGGCCCAATCGCCCAACTGCTCCTGCGCGTCATCGGCAAGCGGGCCCACCACGGCGATGCGTTTGCCCGCCGCAGCCGAGAACGGCAATGCGCCGTCATTCTTCAGCAACGCCACGGATTCGCGTGCGATTTGCAGGTTGAGCTCTTGATGGGCTTTGGAGCCGATAACCGTCTTGATGCGCTCTTGGTCCGGCAGACGCGGATCTTCGAACAGGCCCAGGCGGAACTTGAGTGCGAGGATGCGGGACACGGCTTCGTCGATCAGCGACTCATCCAGCAGGCCGGTCTTCACGGCCTCGATGGCACCTTCGTAGAACTTCGGCGTGGTCATGATCAGGTCGTTGCCGGCCTTGACCGCATCCGCGGCGGCGTGCACGTAGTCGGCCTTGACCTTCTGCTCCCACACGGAACGGCCGACGTTGTCCCAGTCGGTGATCAGCGTGCCCTGGTAGTGCCAGTCGCCGCGCAGCTTGTCGGACAGCAGCCACTTGTTGAAGGTGACCGGCACGCCGTCGATGGATTCGTAGCCGAGCATGAACGTGCCGCAACCCTCCTTCGCCACGCGTTCGAACGGCGGCAGGAACCACGATTCCAGCTTGCGGTGGGACAGGTCCGCTTCGGACGCGTCGCGGCCGCCCTGCGTTTCGGAATAGCCGGCGAAATGCTTGGCGCAGGCCAGAATCGCATCCTTGGCGAGCGGCTCGCCAGCTTTGGCGCCGCCCTGATAGCCCTTGACGATGGCGGAGGCCATCTCGCCGATAAGATACGGATCCTCGCCGAACGTCTCGTCCACACGGCCCCAACGGGTGTCGCGGGCGATGCACAGCACGGGGGAGAACGTCCAATGCACGCCGGTGGTGGAGACCTCTTCGGCGGTGGCACGGCCCGCGGCCTGAACCTTGGCCGTGTCGAAGCTTGTTGCCATGCCGAGCTGGGATGGGAAGATGGTGGAGCCTGGCCAGAAGGAATAGCCGTGGATGCAGTCGTCGCCGATGATCAGCGGAATGCCGAGGCGGGTCTTCGTGTTCACGGTCTCGACCGCGCGGGGCAGGTCCGCGGGGGAGGTGTGCAGAATCGAGCCGACGTGCTTGTTGACGATCAGGTCATCCAGATCGCCGCTGCGAGCATCAAGCTGCATCATCTGGCCGACCTTCTCTTCGAGGGTCATGCGTCCGAGCAAATCGGCGATGCGCTCTTCGGCAGGCAGGTTGGGATTCTTGTATGGCAGGTCGGTGGTGTTGGTCATGGATTGCTCACTTTCCTCGTTGAAGCGGTGTCCTTTAATTACCACTTGGTAGTTTACTATGATTTAGGTGATTTCACAAATCGACGCAGCGCATGTCGCGCATATTGCGGGCATCGCTTGTATGGCCGGTTTTGCAATGATTCGTCGGGGTGCCGCATCGGTTCCGCGCGTATATGCGGTCGGGTGGTGCCTAGGACCTGGCGACTGCCGACAAGGTCCGGTTTTTCCGTAGGTGGTTTTCAGACTCCGTAGGTGATTGGGGTCGGATGGTCACTGAAGGAACGGCTCAAATACGGCCGTTTCTCATCGCCGATGCCGCAGGTGACCGCCTACGGAACGGCAGAGCCACCTACGGAACGATGCCAGCTACGGGGTTTGCCATGGCGAAGGGCCGTTCCTTTTCGAAAAACCGGTGGAGAGATTGAAACCCTCGGAAAGGAACGGCCCTTGCGCGCCTGTGAATGCGTGGTCCTACGATCCGCCGGCGGCTACTTCACCTTCTTGATGAACAGAATCACCACGGCACCGATCGTTACGGCCGCGATGGCGATCGGGAATACTAAGAAGTAGCCGCCGGTGGCCACCACGATGGAGGAGACGACAATCGGCGCGATAACCTGTCCGAGTGTGTTGGCGAGGTTCAGGATGCCGAGAGCCTTGCCGGCCTCGTTCGGGTTCGGTAGCACGTCGACGTTCAGCGCCTGATCGACCACCATGTAGATGCCGTATCCGAGGCCCATGAGCGCCGCGTAGACGAACATGGAGAACTGGGACTTGAGCACCCACGGCACGGCGATGCCGATGGCGATGATGGTGGAGGAGACGAACACCGGTAGCTTGCGCTTGCCGATCCTGTCGGAGATCGGGCCAGAGACCAGGGGTACGACGAGGGGGACGACCATGGTGATCACGGCCATGGTGGACACGGTGGAGGCCGCGGCCTTGGCGTCCTGTCCGATGTACTTCATGCATACATACAGCTGGTAGCCGACGATCATGTTGTAACCGAAGATGAGCATCAGACGTCCGACGAGCGCCAGATAGAAATCGCGCGCGCCCTTGGTCGGCGGGCGGAACTGCATGGCGATCTGCCTGATGTCGAATCTCTCGGCGTCGGCCGTGGCCGCGGACAGTTCGCGCGGGAGCAGGAGCACGGTGCCGATGCCGCACAGGCACCAGCAGATGGTGTCGATCATGAAGCCGGTCTTCGGAGCATCGATGAAGGCGGAGCCGATGATGGTGCCCATGGACTGGCCGACGATCTGGCCCGCGCCGTAGAATGCGGACATGGAGCCGCGGTATTTCTGCGGAACGCGGTCGGACAGGATCGCCACGCATGGCGCGATCATGCAGTTCAGGCTGATCTGCAGCAGTGACCAGGAGGCGATGATGGTCGGCAGCGTCGGGGAGATGGAGGTCAGGTAGAATCCGATGCCGGCGATCGGTCCGCCGATGATGATCCATGGCGTGCGCTTGCCGAAACGGCTGTGGGAGGCGTCGGACAGCGAGCCGAAGATGACGTTGGAGATCAGGGCGAAGATGATGCCGATGGAGTTCATCGTGCCGAGGATCGTTTCGCCCTGACCGATGCCGAGCGTGTTGAAGCGGGCTGGGAGCAGCACGGTGGATCCGATGGTGCCGGACATCATGAAGACGATGCAGAAGAAGATGAAGCCTGCGCCGAAGCGTCCAAGATTCAGTTTGCTTACCGGTTTACCGGTGTCGGGAGTGAGTTCCTCGGCGGTTCGTCCCTCGGCTGGAGCGTCTTCTTCGGGGCGATCGCCGTGATGATCCCGTTCGGCTACTGGTTCACCTTCGCGAATACGCATGAGATCGCGTCCATGAAACCGGGCGATGGCGTGGATGGGCGCGCCGGCAGAATTCCCGTCGGCGACCATTTCAAGGCGCTTGCGCGCAACAAGTACTGGTGGCTCACGCTGGGGCTCAACGACCTACAACGGCATGGCCGCCTACATCGCCAAGTACGTGCTCGGCAACTCCAATCTGATCGCCGTGATCGGTCTGGCGACAGTGATCCCCATGGTCATCGGCCTGTCGTTCGCCGGACCGCTCGTGGCCCGGTTCGGCAAACGCAACGCCTCGATGGCCGGCCTGGTGCTCGTCGCCGTCGGCAGTCTGCTGGTGTTCGTCGATCCGAGCAACCTGTGGGTGTTCTTCGTCTCCATCATCGTGCGCATGGTCGGCATCATCCCGATGAACGCCGCGCTCAACGCCATGAGCGGCGACGTGGTGGAATATGGCGAATGGCGCAGCGGCGTGCGGTCCGATGGCATCGTGTTCAGCTCGTCCAGCTTCTCCATGAAGGTGGCCATGGGCGTTTCCTCGGCCGCCATCGCGTGGATACTCGGTGCCAGCGGATATGACGGCTCGCTCGCCGTGCGGTCCGATGCCACCGTCTCCGCCATGGTCAACACCTTCGTGTGGGTGCCGGTCGCCATGGTCGTGGTTATGGCCGCGCTGCTCTTCTTCTACGACCTCGACAAGCGCGTCGACCGGGTGGGCGGGGAGCTCGCCGCCCGTCGCGTGTAGCGCAAAGGCCATTGGGATTTCCGTGGAGTCCGGGCATGCATCCAGTGGGTGCGCGCCCGGACTTGTTGGCGTCGGGTTGTGAAAACATGCCTTGAAGACTGATGGGCCAAGGCTGCGATCCCGTTGTCCGGAGCACCCATATACTTACCTTTAGTAATGACTATTAGTAACGAATAGGGTGCCATGGTGGAATCGCGAAGCGGGCAACGACAACTGTCCCTGGACGACGTGCGTGATCTGATCGACGTGTGCTGGATGGCGAAACGCATCACCGAAGCGTTGCCGGAACTGCCGAAAAACATGAAGCCTCGTCACGTGCATGTCATCGACGCCATCTGGAATCTCAATCATCGTGCCGGATCCCCGGCTCCCGCCGCACGGGTCAGCGGCATCAGCGCCTTTCTGGGAGTAACCGCACCAAGCATCACGAAGCTTGTCAACGAACTGGTGGTCAAAGGCCTTGTGGTCAAGCACGCATCCGAAGCCGACGGCCGTGCGGTGACGTTGAGCCTGACCGAAGCCGCCGAGGAAATCCGCGAACTGTACGTGCACCAGTTCCATGAGCATCTGCGTGGCGTGCTGTCCGGCATCAGCCCGCAGGACGTCGCCACCACGGTCGCCACGCTGCAGGCTATGCATCGGCTGATGGACACGGACCGGGGAGGGGAATGGACCACGAAGGTGGCCGACGCCTGGCCGGCACGTGTCGAAACGTTGATGGCGGGCGGCGATCCTCGATCTCATACGGCGGAGAAACGGTAGGCCGGAGGGCCATCGAGCCATGCGGCAAACGATGCGGTCACCCATGACGAAAAGGAAGGAGTCGCAGATCATGACGGAACGCGAACAGCGGCGGGAACAGCCGGCAAAGGCGATGCGGGAGGGGCCACAGCCAAGCAGATATATGAGCGAGGGCAGACTCACCATCGTGGTGGTGGCGCTTGCCATCCTCACCTTCCTCGGCATCCTATCCGAAACGTCGCTCAACATCGCCTACTCCACGCTGATGGGGGAGTTCTCCATCTCCGCCGACGTGGTGCAATGGCTCACCACCGGCTATCTGCTGCTCCTGTCCATAGCCATCCCCACCTCACCGTTCATGGTGCGCACATTCCCCACCAAGGGGCTGTTCGTCACTGCCGTGGCGCTGTTCTCGGCAGGTACGGTGGTCGGCGCGCTCGCCGTGAACTTCCCCATGTTGCTCACCGCGCGACTCATCATGGCGTTGGGCACGGGCGTCTCGCTGCCGTTGCTGACCAACATCATCCTGGAGAAAGCGCCGTTCGACAAGCGCGGCATGATGCTTGGCCTGGTCAGTCTGGTGACCTGCGCGGCCCCGGCCATCGGCCCGGTGTTCGGCGGGCTCGTCATGGAATTCCTCAACTGGCATTGGATCTTCTACACGATGATCCCGTTCCTGCTCATCTCGCTCGTGCTGGGATGCGCTACCGTCCCCGACATCCGCCACGGCGGGAAGGGGCATCTGTCGGTGCCGTCGCTGGTATTGGTGGTGGCCGGTCTGCCCGGCATCATCGTGGCGGCGAGCTTCTTCGCGCAGTGGAACGGCGACTGGCGCTTCTGGACGGTGCTTGTCGGCGCGATCGTGGTGCTGGGTGTGTTCGCCGCCGTGCAGCTGAAGATGGAGCATCCGCTGGTCGAGGTGCGCACGTTCGCATTCCCCGGATTCACATTGGGCATGCTGATTCTGCTGATGTCGTCCGGTGGCGTGCTCGGTGTGAACTTCCTGCTGCCGATTCTATTGCAGCGCGGACTCGGCCACACCAGCATGATCGCCGCCCTGATTCTGCTGCCGGGAGCCGTGGTCGGCGCGATTTCCGCGCCGTTGATCGGAGGTGCGCTGAAAGCGCATTTTCCGCCGAAATTCATCGCCTGTGGTTTTGTCGGCGTGGCCATCATGGATATTGTGATGATGCTCGGCGGCGCGCATGAATGGGCCGTCGCGATCGCCTACGCGCTGTTCATGGCCGCATCCGGATTCGTGCTCGTGCCTGACCAGACGCATGCGCTGAACCAGCTGCCGGCCGCGATGAACGCCGACGGCTCCGCGGTGATGAACACCGTGCAGCAGCTCGCCGGCGCCATCGGCACCGCGGTCGCGTCCACGCTGATCGCCGAATTCTCCGCAGTGAACCGTGTCGCGGGCATGAAGTCCGCGGCCGCCTACGTCGCCGGGTTTTCCACCAGCATGTGGGTGTTCTTCGGCATGGCCGTGACGGGTGAGATCCTGGCCCTGCTCATGTTCCGCTTCTCGAAGCGCGCCGCATAGCTGGTCATGCGCGGTGGAAGGCTTCACTTCTGTCGTTTTTCGATAGCTTTGATAATCTTGATATCGACAATGCCAAACATATTCGCAAGCGGTTGCTGGATGCATATGTCATTCGTCAGACCGGTTGCGGCGAAGTTGATTTCGCGGTTCCGCTCTTGCGTGAATACTTACCGTAAGCAGATGTGAAAATCTAGTTCAGGCGAGTGGCCTGTTGATGATGACCCCAAAGTAGTCCTCAATACCGGTGCAACAGGCGGGGTTCCTGTTCCTCATTGATGAGGTCTCGATGAGCATTCGCGCGCGACGCTCAGCAGCCCGGCGATCGCGGCGCAGGTGGCTTCCACGTTGCGTTCCGTGTCGGTGAGCAGTTCCGGCAGAGCGGCTGGGCCGGGTGCGATGCCGAACGTCGCGACGATGCCGGCTTCGTTGAGCGCGGCGGTGACGTTCGATTCGCGCGTCACTTTTCCTCCGATGGCGATAACCGGTTTTCCTTGCGATTTCGCCAGTCGCGCGATGCCGCTCGGCACCTTGCCGTACGGCGTCTGCCCGTCGATCGACCCTTCGCCGGTGATGACGACATCGGCCCATGCGCACGCCTCGCGCGCATGCAGCAAATCGAGCACCAACTCGATGCCGGGGCGCATGGTCGCGTTGAACAGGCCCAGCATGCCGCCGCCGGTGCCGCCCGCCGCGCCCGCACCCGGCTTATCGGTGATTTTTCGACCGTTCAGTGCCGCGATGGCGTCGGCGAGCCTGCCCAAACCGCAGTCGAGCAATGCGACTTGTTCCGTGTTCGCGCCTTTCTGCGGCGCGAACACGGCGGCGGCGCCGTCCGTCCCGGTCAGAGGATTGGTGACGTCGCATGCCAATACGATCGGGATGTTTCGCACGTCGTCGGGAACCTCGGTGTCGTCGATGCGGGCAAGCCGGGGGAGTGCGCCGCCGCCAAGCGGCAACTCGCAATCGTCCGCATCGAGGAAACGATGGCCGAGCGCTCGGGCCAGGCCAGTGCCGCCGTCGGTGGTGGCGCTGCCGCCCAATCCAAGTACGATGCGTTCCGCTCCGGCGTCGATTGCGGCGCGAATCAGCTCGCCGGTGCCGAAAGTGGACGCCGCCAACGGATCGCGGTCGGCGGGGGAGATGCGCTCGATGCCGCTCGCCGCAGCCAACTCGACCACCGCGGTGCGAGGATTCTCTCCATCGTGAGATGTTCCGAAACCGCCCTCGCCAAGGAATCCATATCGTGTGATGATCGGCCGGCACAGCGCGTCATGCGCGTGCTCCGATCGCAATTCGCCGCCGGTTGCCTGGACCAGCGCATCGGTCAATCCCTCGCCGCCATCGGACAACGGCATCATGCGGCATTCGGCGCCGGGATCGCCGGCCGCCACGCCCCGGCGCATCGACTCAGCCACGGCCTGCGCGGAAGCGGCTTCCTTGAACGAATCCGGTGCCAACAGATATTTCATGGTCAGCGGTAGCCCTCCCACTGCGGCAGGGGGAATAGCACGTCCTCGCAACTCGCCCACATTTCGTTCAAATCGCGCCCCGGAACCCGCAGCCAACGCAGCTGCGCGCCGTCCATCATCGCGAATCCGGAACGCAGCACCTGCTCGGCGTCAACGCCTTCCGGCACATGCCAGCGGATGTTCGCGGCCACTTCCACGATATGTTCCTCGCGTTCGGCGAAATAATCATGCGCCGGATGGTCGGGATTGAGCGCCTCGGCGCTCAGCGTGGAGAACATGTGCACCAATTCGGGACGTTTGGCGTTGACCGCCACCGTCCTGCGCCACATTTCGGCGATAAGCGGACGCTCGTCGCGCACCATGCCGGCGGTGACGTCCTCGGTCTCACGGTCGTACATTTCGTCGAGCACCGCGTGCAGCAGCCCTTCCTTGCTGCCGACGTAATGCAGCACGCCCGGTTTGGTGAGGTTCACCATGGTGGCGATGCGCTGCAGCGACGTGCCATAGTAGCCGAGCGTGCCGAAACATTCGACCGCCGCGTTGAGAATCGCGCTTCTGCGGTCGACTTCGTCGTTGGCCATAATGTGCTCCCGTCGTTGCTGGAGGTTATTGGAATATGCAATTCACTTTACGGTCGGTCGGTTTCTTTTCCAAAGATGATTGGCGTGTTGAGGATTGTTTTTTGATAAAGTACCTACCAATCGGTAGGTAGGGAATTCGGGGTTGAAGTCCCACCGCGAAACAATCGCGAGACGGCCGAGAAAATAGCCGAAAGGCACCAGAAACACAGAAGACATACGAAAGAGGCAGCTCATGAGCGACACCGCTTATCCTTCCGTCAACGACCTGACCCTCGAAGAGAAGGCGTCCCTCACCTCCGGCGGCGACGCCTGGCACCTGCAGGGTGTGGAAACCAAAGGCATTCCCGGCTACATGATCACCGACGGTCCGCACGGACTGCGCAAATCCCTGGCATCCAGCACCGGCGAAACCGACCTGAACGACTCCGTGCCCGCCACCTGCTTCCCTCCGGCGGCCGGCCTGTCCAGCTCCTGGAACCCGGAACTCATCCACAAGGTCGGCGAGGCCATGGCGGAGGAATGCATCCAGGAGAAGGTCGCCGTCATCCTCGGTCCCGGCGTCAACATCAAGCGCAATCCGCTCGGCGGCCGCTGCTTCGAATATTGGTCCGAAGACCCGTATCTGGCCGGCCATGAGGCCGTAGGTATCGTCGCCGGCGTGCAGTCCAAGGGCGTGGGCACCTCGCTCAAGCACTTTGCCGCCAACAATCAGGAGACCGACCGTCTGCGCGTATCCGCCAACATCTCCCAGCGCGCGCTGCGCGAAATCTACTTCCCGGCCTTCGAACACATCGTCAAAACCGCCCAGCCATGGACCATCATGTGCTCCTATAACCGCATCAACGGCGTGCATTCCGCACAAAACCGCTGGCTGCTCACCGACGTGCTGCGCGACGAATGGGGGTATGAAGGCATCGTCATGAGCGATTGGGGCGCCGACCATGACCGCGTCGCCTCCCTCAACGCCGGCCTCAACCTTGAAATGCCGCCGAGCTACACGGACGACCAGATCGTCTACGCCGCACGTGACGGCCGCATCCAGCCCGAACAGCTCGACCGCATGGCCCAAGGCATGATCGACCTCGTGAACAAGACGCGCGCCGCCATGAGCGTCGACGATTACCGCTTCGACGTGGACGCCCACGACGAGGTGGCCCATCAGGCCGCCATCGAATCCATGGTGCTGCTCAAAAACGACGACGACATCCTGCCGGTCGCTGCAAACGCGAAAATCGCCGTCATCGGCGAATTCGCGCGCACCCCGCGCTACCAGGGCGGCGGATCGTCCCACATCACCCCGACCAAGATGACCAGCTTCCTGGACGCCCTCACCGAACGCGGCGTGGATGCCAAGTTCGCCCCAGGATTCACCCTCGACCTCGAACCGGCCGATCCGGCACTCGAAGCCGAAGCCGTCGAAGCTGCCAAGGGCGCCGACGTGGTGCTCATGTTCCTAGGGCTCCCTGAAGCGGCCGAATCCGAAGGCTTCGACCGTGAGACCCTCGACATGCCGGCCAAGCAGATCGCACTGCTCGAAGCCGTCGCAGCCGAAAACAAGAACATCGTCGTGGTGCTGTCCAACGGATCCGTCGTCTCCGTGGCACCATGGGCGGGCAACGCCAAGGGCATCCTCGAATCCTGGCTGCTTGGCCAGGCGGGCGGTCCGGCGCTCGCCGACGTGATCTTCGGCAAGGTCAGCCCGTCCGGCAAGCTGGCACAGACCATTCCGATGGACATCAACGACGATCCGAGCATGATCAACTGGCCGGGTGAGGAGGGGCACGTCGACTATGGTGAGGGCGTGTTCGTCGGCTACCGCTACTACGACACGTACGACAAGGCCGTCGACTACCCGTTCGGCTTCGGCCTGAGCTACGCGACCTTTGCGATCGACGGCGTGAACGTCGCCAAGACCGGCGCCAACACCGCACACGTCACCGCGACCGTCACCAACACGTCCGACGTGGACGCCGCCGAAACCGTGCAGGTCTACGTGGCTCCAGGCAAGGCCGCCGTAGCCCGCCCGAAGCATGAGCTCAAGGGTTTCCGAAAGGTGTTCCTCAAGGCCGGCGAATCGGCTGAGATCTCCTTCGATCTGGACGAGCGCGCCTTCGCCTACTGGTCCGAGAAGTTCGATGACTGGCATGTCGAAGCCGGCGAATACACCGTCGAAGTCGGCACGTCCAGCCGCGACATCGCCGCCGTGGCCGTCGTCACGCTCGACGGCGACGGCAAGGCCCTGCCGCTCGACGAATGGTCCACGTTCGGCGAATGGGCCGACGATCCGGTCGGCTCCAAAATCGTCGCATCCGTGTATGCGGAAGGCGAGGCCGGCAATCTGCCGCAGCTGCCCGACAACGACATGATGCGCATGTTCCTCAAGTCCATGCCGATCAACTCCATGCCGATGCTGATGAGCGACGGCGGCAAGGCCATCACCGCCTTCATGCTCGATGAATACGCCAAAATCGCCGAAACCGCCGAATAAGACGGATTGACGTAAACAAGACGTAAGCAAAAGGAGTTTCAAGGATTTAGACCGAGGATGTGGCCCGCGAATGAACCGGTGCGGACCACATCCTCGGCTTTTTCATACTTGGTTTCGGCTTGTTCCGGGCTTATTTTTGGCTATTTTTAAGCGATTTTGCGATTACAATATTGCGTTCGGTGTGCTGCGATCCGGTTCCGTCACACACGACACGCTGAATGTTGCATATGCAACTGTTGTATGTACAACGTGTTATCGTATGTTCCGTGAACGATATACAGAACGATGGAACAGCTTCGGTGAACCCCGCGTTCACCGAAGCGTGGGACCGAGGCGCATGCAAGCCGCCGAGCGTCGCCATCCGATCGCTGCACAACGTCATCAACCGGTATCTTGCGGTGACGCGCCCCATGGAAGTGGATAGTCTGAGCGGTGGCAACATCGACATCATCACCTTCCTCGCACGCCATTCGGAACGGGAGATCTTCCCGCAGGACGTGGAGCGCCGCTTCGGCATCACCCGGTCGACGTCGAGCAGAGTGCTCGCATTGATGGAACGCAAAGGGCTTATCGTGCGCGAATCCGTGCCGAGGGACGCGCGGTTGAAGAAAATCGTGCTTACCGACAAATCGCGCGACATCGCCGAAGCGCTGCGCACCAGCGCAATCGCCATGGAAGGCATTCTGCTGCAGGGCCTGAGCGACGACGAGATCCGCGAATTCATGCACGTGCTCGACGTGATGCAAACCAATCTGGTCTCCACCGGGCTGATCGGCGACGAAAGTCGCTACTCCAGCCTGGCATTGTGCGAGGCGGAATCGCGGGAACGGCAATCGCGGGAATGCGAATCGCAACCAACTGTACGGAAAACATCACAGGAAGACGAAACAGGAAAGGAAGAGTAAGTGAGCGGAACAAACGTGACAACGGCTGCGGTGCAATCGCAGCCAAAACAAAAGCGGCATCTCGTACGCACGCTTGGCAAATCGCTGCGTGAATATAGGAAGCCCAGCATTCTCACCCCGATATTTGTGGTGGTCGAAGGTGTTCTGGAAATCCTCATCCCCACGGTGATGGCGTCGTTGATTGATGAAGGCATCACCGGCAAAAGCATGCCCGCCATCGTCAAATTCGGTCTGATTCTTCTGGCGTGCTCGCTATGTTCGCTCGCGGCTGGCTTCCTTGCCGGTAAGTTCGCCGCGATCGCCGGCGCTGGATTCGCCAAGAACCTGCGTCATGACGAATTCGAGAAGGTGCAGGGCTTCAGCTTCACCAATATCGACAAGTTCTCCACCGGCTCGATCATCACCAGGCTCACCACCGATGTGACCAACCTGCAGAACGCCTATTCCATGATCATTCGTCTGGGTGTGCGAGCCCCGATCATGATGATCGTGGCGTGGATCTTCTCGTTCCGCATCAGCCCGTCCATTTCCTTGGTGTTCCTGGCGTGCATCCCTGTTCTCGCCTTCGGTCTGTGCGGCCTGGCGGTGTACGTGCACCCGGTGTTCGAGCGCGTGTTCCACACCTACGACAAGCTCAACAACGTGGTCGACGAGAACCTTCAAGGCATCCGCGTGGTCAAGTCCTACACCCGCGAATCGCATGAGATCAGCAAGTTCGGCCGCATCTCCCAGCGCATCTACAAGGACTTCAGCAAGGCCGACCGTGTGATGAGCTTCAACAACCCGCTCATGATGGTCTGCGTATACGTCTCGATGATTCTCATCGCATGGATGGGCGCCAAGCAGATTGTGGCATCCGGCAACAACGCCGCCCTTGGCCTGACCACCGGCGACCTGACCGCACTGGTCACCTACGCCATGCAGATCCTCATGGCCATGATGATGCTGTCCATGGTCTTCGTCATGTGCATCATTTCCCAGGCGTCCGCGGAACGTATCTGCCAGGTGCTCAACGAGGAAAGCACGGTGACCAACCCGGCCAACCCCATCAAGGAAGTGGCCGACGGGTCCATCGAATTCGACAACGTCGACTTCCGCTACTCTGATAACTCCGAAAAGCCGGTGCTCGACAATATCAACCTGAAGATCCGTTCCGGCATGACCGTCGGCATCGTCGGCGGCACCGGTTCGGCGAAGTCCAGTCTGGTGCAGCTCGTGCCGCGCCTGTACGACGTGACCTCCGGCTCGCTCAAGGTCGGCGGCGTCGACGTGCGCGACTACGACATGGAAGTGCTGCGCGACCAAGTCGCCATGGTGCTGCAGAAGAACGTGCTGTTCTCCGGAACCATCGCCGAGAACCTGCGCTGGGGCAACCCGAACGCCACCGACGAGGAGATCCGCCACGCCTGCCAGCTCGCGCAGGCCGACGGCTTCATCCAGGAGTTCCCGGACAAGTACGACACGTACATCGAACAGGGCGGCACCAACGTCTCCGGCGGACAGCGCCAGCGCTTGTGCATCGCACGCGCACTGCTGAAGAAGCCGAAGATCCTGATTCTCGACGATTCCACCTCGGCCGTCGACACCAAAACCGACAAGCTGATCCGCGAGGCGTTCCACAACGAGATTCCCGACACCACCAAGATCATCATCGCCCAGCGCATCGCATCCGTGCAGGAATCCGACATGATTCTCGTTATGGAGGAAGGCCGCATCACCGCATCCGGTACCCATGAGGAACTGCTGCGGACCTGCGACGAATACCGTTCCATCTACGAATCGCAGACCAAGAATCAGGCCCAGCCTGAGGAACTTCAGTGAAAGGAGGTACAGACATGAGTGCAACAACCAATAAGAAAACCGCGCAGGGCATGCACCCGCAGGAGGGGAACGAAGCCAAGCGCCCCGATGCCGTGCCGCACGGTGGACCGAAGGTACCGCAGAAAGCCGCGCCGGGAACCACTAAGCGCATCTTCGGCTACATTTTCCAATACAAATGGCATGTCGTGGCAATCGTACTGTGCATCCTGATCGGTGCGGCCGCACAAGCCGGCTCCGCGCTGTTCCTGCAGTCGCTGATCGACAGCTACATCCTGCCCCTGCTGGC
>ENA-OPAO01000286-OPAO01000286.1-human-gut-metagenome-genome-assembly--contig:-NODE-286-length-45774-cov-5.893458_pt1 | contig 45774 bp, 57 predicted proteins | sample MGYA00241054_ERZ501424 | MGnify/ENA primary metagenome ERZ501424 (study PRJEB25962, sample SAMEA2042623) | human gut metagenome | biome: human gut; feature: human-associated habitat; material: faeces...
GAGATAGAAAAGGATGGAACGGTGCATCTGACCATCATTCCGGGTAAGGTAAAGATCATCAAACTTTGACGGATATTGAATTGTTTGGGTATGGAGTGGGTAAATTTCAGTATATCACGGGTATTTGATGAGGAGATCAATTAGTGTAAAATAGTTTTTACGCCTTGATGTTATAATCTTTACATAAAAGAAAACAATTCTACCGTTGAAGCTCTTACGTGGGATACCGCTTTCAAGAACATAAACGAACCAAGCGGATGGGCCATGAAAGGGATACATGAAGAAGCCTACCAATAAATCCGGCATCAATTGACATAACAAAATCGGATAACTGAAAAATTATCCGCTTTTAGTTTCTTTATTTCGAAAGAAAGATATATATTTGCAACGCTTTTTCAGAAAAGCACCCGATATTGCAGAAAAAACAGTTGCCGAAATGGCTCAGTTGGTAGAGCAATTCATTCGTAATGAATAGGTCCCGGGTTCGAGTCCCGGTTTCGGCTCAAGGGGGTCAAAATGCCCCCTTTTTTTTATTTTACGCCAATAGACTATAAATCAACATATTACAAACCTAATCGACTGATTTCCAACATGTTTAAGTAACCTTTTTAATGGCTACCACCGTTACTCTGCGTTACTTACCGTTACATTGTTGAACCAAGTGTGATACCAATTTGTTTCTGGTATCACAGCTGGTATCACACTTGGTATCACATTTACCGTAATTAACAAATTATAAATTAAAAAAGAAACAGTATGGAAACATGGAAAATCAAGCCGGTATTCGACAGAAAAAAGAAAGCAACACCGGAGAAATCAGCTAAGGTTGAAATTGAAATTCAATTCTCGCGTACAGAAAGAAAATGGATCTCAACAGACATTGAACTGTATTCAAACCAATGGGATGGAGAATTTGTGGTACGTCACGCTAAATTCAAACAATTAAATAAAGCAATAACCCAATATGTAAAAAAGTTTGATGATATTATCAAAAATATCAGAAAAGAAGGAAAAGACATCAATCTAAAAAACTTTAATATTTTTTATAACGAAAAACACGTAAAGTCTAAATCGTCATTTTTAGATTTCGCTTATGACGAGTTACAAAGAAGGGATCTTAAATGGTCAACCAAACGAGCGCACCTTATAGCACTGGAAGCTCTAAAACGCTCCGGAGTAATTAAAACATTTGACGATATCACTCCTGAAAATATAGCTTTATTTGACAGGTTTATAAGAAGAGAAGATCCAACAAGAGGACAGACAACAATACATGGATACCATAAGAGAATAAAACCTTATATTAATGAAGCGCTTCGGCTTGGACTTATCGAGGACACACCTTACAGGGTATTCAAAGATAAACATGGTAGATATAAAACAAGACAGCCTCTCACAATGGACGAACTGCAATCTATCCGCAATATAGAGTTGAATGATCGACAATTACAAAAAGTACGTGACCAGTTTATATTTCAATGCTATACCGGCTTATCATGGGTTGACTTATACATGTTTGATTATGACAGATGTACTGTAGAACATAACGGAGTTGCATATATAGACGGAGAACGTATCAAGACCGGAACCAAATTTTACACGCCTATACTTACTCCAGCAATGGAAATACTAAAAAAATACGATTATAAATTTACAGTCCCTACTGTACAGTCATTTAACAGAAGCCTTAAAATCATAGCTGAACTTATCGGCTTAAAAAAGCCATTAACCAGCCACATAGCCCGGCATACATTCGCTACCACTGTTGTTTTAGCAAATGACGTACCTATCGAAACGTTGTCTAAAATGCTAGGGCACACAAAGGTTTCAGTCACACAAGTTTATGCAAAAATTCTAAATAGTTCAGTAGAAAAACATGCGGAAAAATTAAACAGTATTATATAAATCCATCCGTTGTGCTTATGAGTTATCGCTTTTAGTTCATAGGCACAACGATATCACCCTTGCCAACACGGCAAGAGGTATCAGCCTATAAATGAACCTCTCTATACGTTCCATCGCATCACAGCAAGTAAACGGCAGAAATACCAGTGAGGCACATCATCAGCCTGCTCAAGCAATATGTTCAACTTATCTTCTTCCATATTCTGTTAACATAAAAAAAGCGGTAAAACCCGTTGGGAATTACCGCTTAATGCTAAATAGTTACTTTATTTTGCGTTTTTGAATATTTAATTTTATCTTTGCGCCATGAAGATAGCCCTTGATACATTGAAAGGCTACGTTGACCGTAGCTCACTAGTGTAGATGTATGGGGGTTATCTTTTTTCGCACCTTTAGATTGCAGAACAAAACTACAATTCGAAAAAATTATTTATCAATCTTTTTCATTTCCTTTGCTGTCATTTTAAGAGCTTTTTTAATTATAGGCAATTCTTTTTCTTGTGGCAACTGTTCAGGTTTGCGCCCGGTATTTTGTTCTACTATATTTCGGACTTGTCTTCCAACAGTATAGTGTGTTTGTTCTAAATTAGCTTGTCCAGATATTTGTTTACTCTTTATAAGCTCTTCGGTTTGGGTAACACGGAATAGATTGGCAGCAAGTTCGGTACGGCTCATTCTGTCAAATAGCTTTCCTTTTTTAACGCCACGTTTCTTTTCAAGCTTCCACGATTCCATATTATACATACCCAGATAACCTGCATTTTGAAACTTTGCATAATCAGTAACATTTGCGGCTTTTGCCGTTGAAGCGAGAGATTTGTTTCCATCTGCAAGTTCTTCACGTATTAGCACGCGGTCTATTTCCTGATTGTTTTCAATGTATAATTCAAATTTTCGTGTTTGCTGTGCGAAATAAGCTTGCGCCAATGCTACTTCTGGCTTCTTTGGATCGCCATTCATAGCAGCAAGATAACACGCAAAACGTGTAAGTTTGAAGTCTTGGAACTCAACACCATTATTATTGCGTTTCACAGCTATTATATTTTCATAATGAGGAATGTTGAGCGAAACAAAAGCCTTTGTTGCGCGGTCAAGAACTTTACAAAATGCTTTCATATCATTATATCCAAGCATAACCATTACTTCTGAGGCCCACCAATAAACGATGCCGTTTTGGTTTTTAAAGTCTTCAAAAGAAAGAATCGCATTGTTGTTTTCTTGTTCCATTTCCATCTATAATTTAAAATTCGGCTCAAAGATAGAATAAAGTATTTGTTATTCCAATATATATCTATAATTAAGATATATAATTTTATTGGATTTATGTATATAATTTCACGACTATTTTGTAAAAACGGTAATTCCAACAAGTCAAAGAACGCTTCTGTTCGATTATTATTTTTCCAGTCCCTTTCTGCAATGTTCACATAAAAATTTCTTCGCTACCGGAAACATCTTCTGCCCCACATATCCGCTAAGATACTGCGCTTCCTCACCATAGGGATCAATCCCGAAAGCCTTGGAGATATGCCGGCACAAATGACCTTTTTCGTGATCCCACGAATTTTGAAACTCTTCGGGAGTGGAGGTTAGTGAGATAACCATTACTGTTTCTCTTCTCCTGTAGTCCGAATAGGTTAGACCGGTATTCATTCTGCCTTCAGTCAGATTGCGATACGCACGCTTGAGGGAATCCCCCCTGCATCCTATACGGTACAGGTCCATAATGATCCGATCCGCCCAATAGGTGTGTACCGCATAATACACTTTGACGTGCCAGTCCCCATATTTTGGTATGTAGAACTCCTGAACAATCATATCACATCCGACCAGATTACAGGAATCCCTTTACCTATACAGGTGGCAAAGAACTCGTCAAACGCCCTGCAAGGATCGCCATCAATATCATCAAGGTAGCACTTTATATGCTTGCACAAATGCGCCTCGTCAACCAATGATTTTTTATAGAAATCCGCTTTCAGCATGTTTGCGACATAAGCAACGTCATAACCCTTGTCGTGCTCGATGGTAATTCCGTTCGCTTTCAGCATATCGTCCACTTCATCTTTGCTCCACGGCTCCAACTTTTTTTCTTTACCCGTGGTTTCGTCTTTCACTTTCATTTTTGAGACGGCCCATTCATAAAGTTTCTTGCTGAAATGAAAGCCGTATGCTTCCAGATATTCCCTCATGCCAGATGGGAATCTGCTGTATGTATCCAATCTCTGTTCCATAACCTTTGTTTAAAAAGAGGGGCATTCCACCCCTCCACCATTAATAAAACTCACCGTTGGCGCGTCTGCGTCTGCGTTCTCCCATGTCATCCATGCGGGGATATTCAGGGAAATAGCCGGGATATCTGCGTTCTCCCATACCTGATCCTGAATAATTTCTTCCGCCATCACGGAAGCCCATGTCTCCATGAATCTCTCTCATGGCCTTTTCGTAACCGTGGCGGCAGCCTTCCTTGTAGGCTTCTTCCACCTCGTCACCTCTCATACCGAAGCCGCGTCCGTAATCGTCACGCCCTTCTTCTAATATTTCCCACATTCCCATAATCATTTCTTTGTTTTGGATGTTTCAACCACTCCGAGCTGTTCCATAAGCCGTTTGTTCAATTCCATAAGGTCAGACATGTTCTTGCTCATTTCCGCCATTTGCCCTTTCAGAGAGGATATTTCCTGCTCCTGACGTTGTTTCTCGGCAAATTCAGGGTTCAAGAGCGTAAGCATCTTGTCACACCCTGCAATGACGGAATTGTGAAAATCCATGCTGTTGATGATGTCTATGCTTTTCTGTTTCATAGAAGCGACCTCGTTATTCATCGCATCACGTGAGCATGACACTACGATATTGCCGTTCTGTCCGAAGTCGGCTATATCCATGCCGGCAGGAAGATTTTGGAAAGTCGTGTTCTGCCCGTTGATACAGACAACAACATCCACAACCATTTCCATTTGGGGCAACTGTCCCATAGGGGATGCCATAGGATATTTCGGCTTGGGAGCGGAAACGCTGACTACCGGGCCGTATTCGATAAACGGGTTAGCATCCTTATGAAGTATATATAACTGGATATTACTACCCCTGACACTTACCTATGTATGCTTTTGTATGCTTTAAAGTTTGATTGGCGTTATCAAGTGTCGGGGGTTATTTTAATTCTGCCCCCTGAAAGAATTACTTTTATCAAATGAGTTTTTCTATTATATGCCACACTTCTACCTGTGGCGAATAATACTTGATGTTGCTATCTCATCTTTTTACCTCCTTTCTGTTGATTACCATATTCTATAACTTATTCCTGCGATAACCGCAGGAGAAAAGCCATCCTTACCAAATCCATAACCGGCTGTTATTCCCAGTCCCCATCTTCTGGGTTTTATCTTCACCGTGTGATGGATATCGTTTGTTACTGTCTGTGTTTTAGAGCAAACATAGATACTATCTAGGTTAGGTCTGTAACCACTCACATAAGCGATGTAATCACTATCTCTGTATATCTTCTGCTCAACAGGAAGAACAGTGTCTCCTACATGGATTGTATCACCATCATGCCAACACAGTATTGGAGAAGGAAGATAATATTTTACAGTATCTCTCTTTACAATGATACTTGTACTGAACACCGTATCCGTTCTTGCCTCTATAACTGCTTCGGGGGATGGCTTTACAAACCATCCTAAACCGAAAGCGAGTACAATTATTAATATATAAGGAAGCCATTTCATATTATTGTATTTAAATAAGTACCAATAGCAATGCTATCGTTATCGCAATCCATATATAGATCCTTTGTTTCATAAACTTAACACTTGTTTTCTATTGGCACCGTCAGCTCGATAACTGACGTGCACCCATGCAAAATTGCTTTCGTTAATCAATTGATCATAGGGCAGGTTCTTGCGGATATATTCAAACAACAACTTGTTTTGCTGACGGTCTCCAGTATCAATATCAGCAGCTTCCCCTTTCATGTGCTGCGAGGTCTTACTTCCCTTGACAGCTGCATTAAGTTTCGGGCAGCGATAACCACTGTTTACTGTTATAGGCTTTCCCCACCATGTGCGTAACGGGTCCAGTACGTTATCCACCAAGGCAGTCAGAGCAGTCACATGCTCCTGTCTGCATCTGTTGTTGATACCCAAGCGGTCAGCAGTCGTTGACTTGCAGAGTTCCGCAATTGTAAAATACTTCATTTCTTTTCCTCCTTCTTGTTTTCATTATCAAACAATATCTGAGCCATGATCTTGGCAATATCATCCTTGTTCTCGATAATCACACTCATTGTGTTTTCTGCCTTGCGCAACTCCGCTTTTTCCCATGATTTTTCACGAACTGATTTAAACTCACAGAAAATGCAGTACCCCGTCCAAATCATTGAAAAAATAGGGAAGGGGATAACTACGCAGCATAACAGGTCAATGAAGCACAATTCTATGAACGGGGTGAAATACTTCTTCGCTTTGACGGCTGTTTTCTTATACCCCGTGGATGTTCTTGCCTCTCCCCGTTGTTTGGCTTTTATAACTCCCGTAATAAGGTCCACTAACATCGCCCCCATTGTAGCCGCAATACACAAGGCTATAAGCACAATATGTATCATCATGTGCTCGTTGATAAAATTGTAGATTACATCTCTCATTGAAAGTAAGTTTTATATAATAGATTTTACATAGCTTGTAAATCCATATTTTTTTATTATATGTGACACATCCTCATTTGTAAGATTATAAAACTCACCTTTTATTTTTTTATCTGCAAATTTGAGATGAAGTTCTTTTTCTATGTTTTTATCAAGAACAGCCAATATAGATAGATATGGATTCCCACAAGATAATGTCTGAATACGAACGGATATATCTGAAGAAGAACCTATTTTTACAAGACCTGTATTCTTGTCTTTCATAAGATATGTACTTCTATTTTTACAATTTTTGGGAGGATTACTTAATACTTCTGCCATAGTTTTAAGTATCGCATAATGCAACATCTTACAATCTCCGAATAAGTAACTATTTACAACTACAGCTTTGTCAAAATTACCAAGGAGCGCATATTCTATTAATGAATCAGCTAATTCAAGTTGCGTTAATACGCTACCGTCAGCACAAATTATACATTTTGTGTAACAATCTTCATACAACTTTATACAATCTCCTAAATCAGGATACATTGTTTCAATAAAATCCTTTAGGCTATTGGTTAAAACTTGATCATTCTGACCTTTAAAAACTAAATCTGTCATATTACCTAATTTTATGTTAACTTTTAATTACCGTCAATTACACGTTTTGGATTACCCGATTTTCAAACTAACCTTTATTTTGTATGACAAAAAAAGAGCCTGCCACGGAAACTAATCCGCAACAAGCTCTTGGCTTTATCAAATATGTAGTATGTCTTTTCGTCATAATCAATGTGGCGTGCATCTTCACACGCTTCCACAAAGATAAATATTGCTTCTCTCTTTCGCAAATAAGAATACAAAAAAAGAACGACCGCTAGCAAAAAGCACAGCAGCCGTTCAATCCACGCCCTACTCTCTATCCCATTTTCCCAAGAAGACAATAGCAAAGATATCAAACAGGTTGTATCCACATGGAAAAAAGGTTAATAAAATATATGTTGTATAATCTGTTATTTTAATTTAGATTAAACAAAAATAATATTTAAATTGTTTGTTAATAAATAAATTAATTTGTTCCTTTGTAGCAGGCAATAGCCTTCATGGTGTGAAGTTACACCATACCCACTTTTAGAACGTGATCACTGTGGAGGCAATTGCTGTATTATAACGGCGGTTGCCTTTATTGTTGAACAATGAAACAATGGTTTAAGATACCTTCTTTAAAGAAGTCGAATAAGGATATGTATAGTGATGCTACTTATCATGGTAAAGATGATGGTGGTAATTTTATTTATGTTCCTAAATGGGTGGAAAATCTGTTTCCTGACAATAGAGGGAATATAAATTTTGACATGTCGACCGTTGAAGGGAAATCAAGAGCCTTACATGAATGTTGGCCGTTTGCAATGGTTCTAGATCATTGCGGAAGAATGATGCAGAATGGGCGGTATTATGTGACGGATATTAACGGAAACGAGAAGAGGAGTTTTAAAGACATTGTGACTCTTTTGAATCGTCCGAATGTGATACAGAGTGGGCGTTCTTTTATAAAGCAGATTGAGATATCTTTGAAGTGTTTCGGATTTTGCCCTGTCTATACACTAAGAGCTTTAAAGTCTGATCTCCCTAAATCCATGATGGTAATACCTCCCGAATTATTCTACATGGAATCATTCGGTAAGGGCCCGTTTACTCAAACAGAGCTTTCTTCAATTGCTAGTAAGGTATATATACGTTGGGGAAATGAGAATATAGAACTTGGTGATGAGGAGTATTTTGTCATATACGATTCGATAATGGATATTCCAAGTAATAATGGAGGGAGAATTACCTTCCACTCCCCTGTGGACGCATTATCTACTCATACTCGAAACTATATGGCTCAACTGATAGGGAGAGGAAACCTTATTGTTAATGGAGGACCTAAAGGGATACTATACGGGAATGATACGACTGACGTAGGGAATGCAGCTATTACTCCGTCTGAATCCAAGAAATTGCAGGATGATTTCAAAAGGAAATATGGTATAGTGCATAAGTTGTATGAAATCATGGTGACTCCTAAGAAACTAGGGTGGATTACATTGGGGTCAAATACAGACCAATTGAAGCTTCATGAGGAGGATAAGGCGTGTTTGGAAGCGATAGCTCAGACGATAGGCTTTGACCCCAATCTGATTATACAAGGAAGTACTTATGATAACTCTTCTCAAGCAAAGAAAGCGGCATATCAGGATCTTATTATCCCTGACAGTGAATCTATAACAGAGGTTCTGACTAATGCTATATGTAAGGACAGGGCAATAATCAAAATGGACTTCACTCATGTCCCTTGCCTTCAAAAGGATATGAAAGAATTGGCGGATGCCTTGTCTACAGCCTCTAATGCTGTAGCTTCATTGTATAACAATCGGCTGATTACTTTTGAAGAAGCAAGAACCGAAATGTCCAATTTTACAGATATTGATCCTGATAACCCTAAGGGAGAATTTAAAAGTGAAATAAATAATGATGGAGACAAGCAAATACAAGAACAGGCTGGGGAAGCAGTATAAATCCTTAGCTTTTTATGCAAAGGAGATACAATATGATTCTGGCAGCAGAACTATCAGTGGCTATGCTGCGGTTTTCAATAACATTGATAAGTCCGGTGACATGCTCCTGAAAGGTTGTTTTTCAAAAAGCATACAGGAGAGAGGCCCGGGAAGTTCTGCTAATGATAAGATTATCATGTTGTGGATGCATGACATGCATGAGCCTATAGGACGCATTACGCTTCTGCAAGAAGATGAGAAAGGGCTTTACTTTGAAGCGTCTATTGATGATGTGGAAAGAGGAAATCAAGCGTTGAAGCAGCTTGAAAGTGGCACTTTGAACCAGTTCTCTATAGGTTATAGTTATGTATGGGAAAAATGTGAATATGACAGGGAACGTGATTGCTTGGTTGTAAAGGAAGTCATTCTGTATGAGATATCCGTAGTGTCCATAGGATGTAACGGAGAAACTGAATATCTTGGTCTGAAATCGGCAGAAGAATATGAAAGTGCGTTGGAGTCACTTCCGGTTGAAATAAGTGATGTATGTAAAGGACTTCCGATAAGAAAGAGGGAGGAAATCCAAATGTTAGTAAGAAAAGCGATGTCACTCGCTCGATACAAGCCGGCAGACAAGCCACTTGATGAAGAGGGAGCCGATGAAAAAATAAAACTATTTACAAAACCTTTAAAACTTAAAGAAGCATGAAATTTGACTTTTTAAGCAAAATTGATTTGTCGGTAATGGATGAGGTTTCCGTGAAGTCATTACAGGCGTTGCAGGACGCAATAAACGCTACTGTAGGCGATTTCATGGACGATACTATCGACAAAAAAACTTTTGAGGATAAATTAAATGAGGTTTCTCAAAAGATAGATTCCGAAAAGGAATTGGAAACAGTGCGTAAGGAACTTGGTGAGATGAAAGAGATAATCGTTCGCATGAAAGGTGCAATGCATAAGAATGAAGACGGGCAAATGGTGTTCAAGTCTGTAGACCAGCAGATTGAAGAGCAACTGAAGGATTTCATCACAGTAGGCAAGCATGGAGAGAAAACTGTGGACTTGAAAACGGCTTGTAAGCAGTCCCCCGGTTTTAAGAAAAGCCTTACGCTTGTTATAAACAAGAAGGAGGTTGAGCCCTTGAAGAGTACGGGTGTGGCACCACATTATAACATGACAATTGATAGTCAGTTATCTGTTGATCCACGTTCCCAGACTGTAATCCGTAAATTTGCCAATGTGGCAGCAATATCTACACGATCATTGACTTATGCGGAGTTCAATCCAGGTGAAAAAGAAGCTGAATGGGTTCCAGAAGGCGGTCTTAAGCCTATGATGAGCGGTACATTGGCAGAAGTTACTATCAATGCTGGCAAAGTGGCTCTTGGCACAAAAGTAACTGAAGAAACATTATCTGATTTGCCTCAGTTGGTTGCGGAGGTTAGGGCTGAGATTATCAATCGTATTGGTTTGAAAGAAGAAAAAGGTATTCTGTCTGGTACTGGTTCCGGCGGTCAGATTAAAGGGATTGAGAGTGATATACCTACATTCTCTTTGACAGCTCTGAAAGTAGATAAGCCCAACACTTATGATGTTATTGTTGGTATGTATACACAGATTGTGTCAATGTCCAATATGGCTTATCGTCCAAATCTTGTGCTTATGCATCCTCTTGACTATGCGCAGATGCAGTTGACTAAGGATGTTAATGGGCAATATCTTCGTCCTTTCCGTATTGGCGATGAACTGATTCAAGGTCTGAGAGTGGAAACCAGCACAGCAATCAAGCAAGGTGATATTTGGGTTGGCGATTTTAACTATCTTAACATCCGTGATGTATGGGTTCTTACCATTACACTTGGATGGGAAAATGATGATTTCACTAAAAATATGGTGACTATCCTTGGTGAAAAACGTCTTATGGCGTATATTAAAAAGCAATATAAAACTGCATTTGTCAAGGATAGGATTGCGACCGTTATTGAAACTATAACCCCTGCCGGTATTGGCGGATAAATTTATTAAACATTATGAAAGTAAATTTGACTAAAACTTATGAGGTTGAGTTCGCAAAGGACGGGGCCGTTTATAAAAAAGGTGATAAAGTAAGTGTTAATATGTTACTTGCAGGTAAGTTCTTCCAAGATGGACGTGTTGCCACTGTTCCTTCGGAATTGATGGAGGACGCTAAGAAAATCGGTGCTGAAGATTTGTTCAATAAAAAGAAGAACCTCAAAGATATTGTGTAATGTTGGTGGATTATACTTTTTTCCAAGGTGGTATTCTTGATATCGAAGGTGCAGTATTGAATATACATACTCCTTCTGAGACTAATAAGGCAATTGTTGACAGCCTTCAAGGCTTTGTAATGCAATATGAGCCGGAATATTTAGAGAAGCTCCTAGGGGAAAAGTTGTATAAGGAATTCTCATCCTATATTTCCAACGATGGAGAAACGAAGGAAAAAAGATGGGATGATCTTATAGCGCATCTTGTCATGAAATATAGTGATGGCGATAGGGAGATTTCCAAATCCCCCATCGCCAACTATATATACTTCCATTACTTGAGACATAATCACACTCAGGCGACTATTACAGGAGTGAAGGCTGATGGAGATGATGGTCGTCTTGTAAGTCCCGAAAGGAAAATGATGTTTGCATGGAACGACATGGTAAGAATGAATATCAGACTTGTGAGATGGCTTCAAGCCAATAATGCGGACTATCCGGATATCGCCACCGATTTCGAATTGATGGAAACAATTAATTCCTTTGGGTTATGATAATTGATATAATATCAGATGTATGTGCTTCCTTGTCAAAAAGAATGGATCAACAGATAAATTACATATATGGTGACAGTTCTTATATAAGGGAAACACTTCTTCTTCTTGGGAAAAGCAGGGTGACAGCATCGGGAAAATTCCCAATGATAGGGCTGTATGTTCCCTTAGACGAGGAAAGGGATAGTGAGAATTATTTTTGTAAGGCATCTGTAAACATAATAATCGCTACCAATACACTGGAAAAGTATACAAATGAACAACGTCGTGAGATATCTTTTGAAGGTATTCTTCGACCTTTGTATTACGGATTCATAGAAGAGTTAAAAAAAAGTGATAAATTTGATTTCGGTTACTCCGGTATTGTAAGCCATACATATTCAGAAAATTATAGTTTTGGAAGACGTGGTGCTGTTGATGTTGACGGTAAGGAAGTTGGCGAAAAGATAGATGCTATTGAAATAAAGAATTTGGATTTAACAGTTAAAAATCAGAATTGTTATGCGAACAGATATTAGAGAGTGCGGCAGCACGTCCGGATTTAATACTGGAATGAGTTACTGCCCCCTGCAACCGGACAAGGTCGCAGGTGTTATATTGGTCATTCATGGCAAAAAACTGCCCAAGGAATTGACTGCTAATGCTTTGGAGGAAGCCTGTCATGCTGATTATCCGGACAGAATTTATCCTATTACAGGATTTTCGGAATACGCGGTAAGCGGAGGTGAACCCAATACAACAGAAAATGGTTATGCCGGGTCGGAAATAACGGGCTATTCGGCAAGGACGGATACATTCACGTTGCGTAAGTTTAATCTAGCTTTACAAGCTAATCTTGTATCCAACAAGGATACATTGTTTGATATGTATGTTTTTGACAAGAATAATGTAATCTACGGAGAAGATGACGGAACAGATGAACTTGCAGGATTCGATTTGTCAGGGGTTTACCCTACAGGACAGGCTTATGATTCAAGCGGTCAGAAGGCTTATCTTGCGTTTAATGCGATGTATTCCGATACCGAGAAGATGATGAAAAACATGTCTGTAAAGCAAGCGGGTGTCAATTTGGAAAATGTTCTCAAGGGATTGAATTACGTTGAGTTTGTCAAAATGACATCTCCTGAAAATACATATAAGCTCGTGGATCATTATGACCGCACGGATCTTACTGCATATTATGGATCTATATTGTCTGGGAAGGCTTCAACGGTCGTTTCTGGTGCATCAGCACTGGAATACAGTAACGGTGTGCTTACAGCGACAGGAGATGTGCCGGTGCTTAAATCTCCTTCTATTTTACAGGCTAATGGGGTCATTGGAATTGAACAATGGGTACAATGAGAATTAATGGAGTCACATTTATAGAGTCCGAGGTGGTCAAACTTTCATTGGATGAGTTTGTCGCTCAGAATATAGATGTATTCTGGAAGGACATTTCTAGAGAAAGGCGGAAATCAAGGCTGGTTTCCGTATATAATAGAATTATCAATAACAGTAATTTAGGAGGCGGGGGAGATTGATCCCCCGTTTTGCTATGACATTGGAGGAATACGCGAGATGTTGGAAGAAATTGGCTGATGGCATTCAGCCAATGATAAGGGATAAGATGGAAAGGGATGTTCCTCAGTTTGAGGAATATATACGAGAACAGCTATATAGTGGTGTTGATGGCGATGAAAGTCCTTTAATTCCCGGATATACAGAGGACCCATACTTTAAAAAAACTTATGGAGAGCATTGGAAGAAAAACGCCGAACGCTATAAAAATTGGAAGACAAAGATACAGAAACCGAAACCTTCATATCTGGGTTTTTCTGCAAGAGGGAACAATACTCCAAACCTTATCATACGTGGAGATTTTTATAGTTCCATCACGGCAATACCAATATCAAATGGTATAAGGATTGCCAGCTATGGCGTTTCTTTTGGTTCTGATATTGAGAAGAAATATGGTTATAAAATTTTCAAGGTAAGCTCCAAAGCAAGGAGGCATTATGTTACGTACAGGCTTATGCCCTCTATTGAGAAATTTATAAGGAGGTGCGAACTATAAAGTATTATTAACAAAAAATGGAATTGAACCGAATTATGAAAAACTGCTTGTGCCAAGGGAATAAGTCAATGAGGGAAATGGAGCATATGCGATCAATCGCAGAGAAGGCTGCTGTTATGGATGAATGTGTTTATATATTATACAAGGTTGGAGATGTGTATAAATTCTGTCGTGAAGGTGAAAACTGGTCGGGTGAGTTTGTTGAATTCATATTTCCGTAAAATGGTGATTTTTATCATTCTATTATTTTGGCGTTTCCCGTATTATTTATTAATTTAGCAACAGCGATAGATAGAGGTTTCGCATAGAAAGATATTATATATTCATTAAGAGTAATGGATATGATGCGGTGGCCGACTCCTCTATATCGGTTGCCGCATTTTTTTATATCCCGTATTAAGATGTACGGAACATCTTGTGAACGAAAAGACATGAAAACGAATCAAATCATGATTCGCCCAATGGGTGAATTTACAGTTAGTCAGAGAACAAAAGATAGCTATTTTGACGGTGGGGACTTGTTACGTCAATGGAATTCAGTAAAAGGAAATGAACAAAGAAAAATGGATGAGTTTCTTTTGGCTAAAAGAACTGGAGATTTTATAGAAGCGCTCATAGCTGAAGAACGTGAAAATGGTTTAGGGGAAAATTCCCCTAAAATTGATAATCAGGTAGTTAAGAAGAGTAAGGTTAAAGAGAAGGGTAAAGCTGGCAGACCTAAAGAAGAAGTATGGATGCATCCTTTCTTATTTACCAAATTTGCCATGTGGATTAATCCTCGCTTTGAAGTAAAGGTAATACGCTTCGTATATGATGAGATGATTCAATACCGTAATTTAGCTGGAGATGCTTATCCTGCTATGTGTCATGCCGTTTGTTCAATACTCCCTGGGGATATATTCCAGAAAAAGATTAAGGACTTAGCCAAGTCTCTAAACATCATAGTTTATGGCAAACATGAATCAGAAATGCGTAATAAGATTGGCGATGAAGATAAAATCCGCGAATTATATGAGTTAGAATTACAGATAGCTCAATGGATAGATTTAGGCTTTATCAAAGACTATAACAGCCTTAAATCTACATTGACTAAATTGTATTACCGAAAATATCCCAATGTTCTCCCAATGTAAATATTGATTTTTCCTCAAATGTCTTGTGCGAAAAGATATTTATTTTTTAATTGAAAAACAAAACTATCATTTATGTTGTAATTTAGATTTTGTCTAAATTGTGAATGTAATATTTAATAATTGCGTTACTATATATTACTATGCGTTACTTAGTATTACTATTAATTGATATTGTCTTTTGTTTAATATTCATACCATTGTATAAGATAAAAACATCATTTACCTTTGTATATGTAACAAGTGCAAGGCGTTACTTGATGTTGATTAAATATTCTCCTATTGGAGTTTATATATGACTGTTCCGTAGTAGCTTGCACCTATTACGGAACTTTCTTTTTATACGATTCCAAGCGTGGATAGTATAAGGGAGGAAAGCAGGAGTGAATAATGGCACAATGAGGTTCGATCCCTCACCTGCTACAATCAGTCAAAATAAATCCCCGGAGGCGGAAGTGACTGAGCCGCCAACGGGGAACAATATTAATCTTATATCGCAAAGATATGGAATTTTAATAAGTTAATACCTATTGATGGGGAAAATGGCGAAAAAAGAACAATAAGTTCACTGCAAATTGCAGAAATTACAGGTAAGGCATATTGTGGCGTGTTGAAAGTCATTAGAAAGATGGATATTATGCGTGTGAAAATAACAATGAAAAATATATTTTCATTATTTGTTTGTTTGAAAAAATGTTGTACCTTTGTAGTGCTACAACTTACTATTAAATATGCCAATGGGATTTTTTATGCCCGTAAGGAAACTTATATATTAAAATATAGGCAGACGATATCCGTGTATCATCGCCCAATGGCAATGGTAGGTTGTAGCAAACTAGGATATTTGTCTGCTTTTTTATTTAATAACAAATAATTTCATTTCATGCTACAACCAAATGAAATCTATTTGAACGGGAATAATAGTACCGTACAGATTGCGTCAGCTCACGAAACGAGCAAGACTTTCTCCTATAATGGGAACGAAGTACTTTTTGACATCAAAGATGATGTTATGGTTAACGCCACACAGCTTGCTAAAATCTACGGAAAGCGTCCCAATGATTATTTGTCCTTACCTGCTACAAATCAATTAATTAACGCAATTACAAGAAAATATGGTATTTCTGAAAATCAATTAGTTATATCAAAGGCAGGTTCATCACATAACGGAGGTGGTACTTGGATGCACAGATTAATAGTAGTTGATTTCTGTCAATGGTTAGACATTGATTTGAAACTGTGGTGTACTGAAAAACTTGATGAGTTGATGCGATACGGCATGACCGCCACGCAGCCAACGCTTGAGCAGATGATAAACAACCCTGACCTTGTTATCAGTCTTGCCACACAGCTAAAGAGCGAACGGGAGGAAAAGCAACGATTGGCATTGGAAGTGCAGAAGAAGGAACAGGAGAAGCAGTCTATTATAGAAGAAACAAAACCCGCTGTAGTTTTCAAAGAATGTTTTACAAGTTCGTCTACCAATATTCTCATAGGAGATCTTGCGAAACTTATCACCCAAAACGGATATAAGATTGGAGAAATAAGGCTTTATGAATGGATGGTAGAGAACAAGTTCCTTATCAGAAGGCAGCGATACAGCAGATCGAAGAATAAATATATAAATGACTATATGCCTACACAGAGGGCGGCAGAAATGGGATTGTTCTTCGTGAAAGAAAGACCGATAGTATCGGGTGAAAATCCCATTTTTATAAAACATACCTGTTACGTTACAGGTAAAGGTCAGGTGTATTTTCTGAATAAGTTTAAATCTTTAATGGCTGCATGATCATGGAAATAAAAATGAATAATAGCTTAACATTTGATGAAGTAGCAGATAAGTTGGGATGTTCAGTGGAGGATCTTCAAAAAATAGCCTTCAAAAAAATATTGTTTTCGTTTGGTAGTATGGAAAGTTTGCGTACCTTTGTACCGTTCACAGATGACGATTGCATTCGTTACGTTAAGCAAGCGGTTAAGTTGCTCATATCATACATGGGCTTTTTTTATGCCCTTATTGGATATTGGCGGTTGCCTTTACGTAAGATTATAGTATTTGCTCTCGTAGCGAATGCGCCATCTGTGAACAGCGTAAAGTGCAACCGCTTTCTTTTTGATAAAGTTGCCACATATAATTTCTTATAATCTTAAATGTTCACAGATTATGGCAGAATTAGTATTTCAAAACAGCAACGGCAACGATGTGACTACTTCGTTACTTGTTGCGGAAGTGTTCGGGAAAGAACATAGTAAAGTAGTCAGAGACATTGAAAGTCTTTCATGCTCAGCGAGTTTTAATGCCGCCAATTTTGGCGTTATTACCTACATCGATAGTAGAAATCGAGAACAGACCGCTTATGAAATGACAAAGGACGGTTTTAGTTTCCTTGTCATGGGCTACACTGGGGTAAAAGCCGGAGAGTTTAAGGAAAGATTCATCAATGAGTTCAACAGACGGGAAGCCCTACTAAAGGATGATGATTACATCTTGATGCGCTCCCAGCAGATTCTACAGAAACGTATAGAGATTGCGGAGGAAAAGATTAAGTGTCTTGAACAGCAAAATTCCAAGCTCCAGCCCAAAGCGGACTTCGCCGACAAAGCCTTTGCAATGGAAGGCAAATGTGATATAGGACAGGCTGCCAAGATACTCGGCTTACCATTCGGACGAAATACCTTGTTCAAGAAGCTTCGTGAAGCAGGAGTATTCTTTGCTAACAGGAATGAGCCAAAACAGAAATATATTGATGCAGGCTACTTTGAGATGAAAGAAAAGCCTATCCCAAGAGATAATCATCCGGGCTTTGTCGTGATGGTTGTGCTATGCACACAGAAAGGGCTTGCATACATCAATTACCTGTTTGGTGGCAAACGTTCTGACGGAAAATTGATGAAGATAGCCTAATTTAGATTTTACATATTAATAAGTCTTTCCCACCTTGCTTACGAGGTGGGCAGACTCTTTACATCCGTTAACGTTGCGATTCGCAACATAACCCGAAAAGACTATGAAAACAATAGATAAACTTGAAATTATACTTCAAAAAATGAAAGAACAAAATAATAGACTTGAACGGATATACGGCAAGCATCTCAAACTGATTGTATGCACTGGGAAAAGAAGTGAGAAGGTGAAATTTAAACATGAAGATTGAAATGCTATGTTTGTAATTTATTTAGACAGTATTCTAAATTGTAAACAAATATGTCGTAATGTTTTGATTTGATTTTAAAAGTATATTACTTTGCTGAAAATAACCAAATTATTATAACTATATGAAAAAAGTATTATTTTTAATGATTGTTTCATTATTCAGTATGAATCTGAGTGCTCAAGTAATGAGAGCGGAAGAATTAGAAAAATATGCAAAGGAAAATTATGGTGATAAGTGGGTGGATGCGGCTGAAAATTTAGGTTCTTCATTGGTATTGGATAAGAATCAGAGTTTGACCTATGAGCAGATAATTAATTGTGGGGAACAGACTAAAGAGCAGTTATATATTACTTTAAACCATTGGTTTGCGGAATCTTTTAACGATGCGAACTCAGTAATTAAATTGAATGATAAGGATGCGGGAGTAATTATTGCTAAAGGATTTGTAGGAGGAATCGCTCAACATATTGGAGGAATGACAGCTTATAATGTTAACATCCACCCTGTTATAAAAGTTGATATTAAAGATAAAAAAATTCGTGTTACATATACGCTTCAATATTATGAGGTTGAGCAGAACATCGGAGGCGGATGGATGGGGGCTTTTTCTGCTGGTACAACAGGACAGCCTGCGGACACGACAAAGAAAACAGAAAAATGGGGTATAGAAACATGTTATCCTTTCAGCCCCAAAGATCAGCATAAGGCAAAGAAAACATCGTCTAAAGCATTGATTATGGCTCATGCATATTCCAATGTTATTATGGATAAAATAGAAGAAGCTGTGAAGAATGGTCTTGTGGGCAATGAAAATGATGATTGGTAATTTAAATAAATTATTTTTCACGGGGAGAAGTTTTTGCTTCTCCCTTTTTTATTTCCTCACCTTCATAATATCAATAAAATCACTATCTTTGCTCTTAGAAAGTGCATGAAGTCATGCACTACCCAAAACTTACGAAAAGACCATGGCAGGAGCAGAATTTAAAATTACTGATGCGATTGATCCTAACATCGTTAAGAAGTTAAATGAGATAAGGATTAATATTCAAACCACATCTTCCGAATATGCGAATTTCACAAAACAATTAAGTGATGGTATAAATTTTAAGCCGGGTAATCTAAGAGAATACCAGTCTAAAGTTGACAGTTATAATGCTACAATTACCAAATTATATGCTTCTCAAAATAGGTTGTCTGAATTACAGGCTAGTCAATTAAAGTTATTGACCGATATTTCCCGTAAGATAGAGCTTCTTACCAAGCCATTGAATACATTAGCAGACAAAATAACGGAAGTAAAAGTAAATTTGAGAGGTGCTTCCGAAGATCTGAAAAACGTGTCACAAGATGCGGAAAATGCTTCTGTTTCATTTCAAGAAGCATCTAAGAAAATATCCATGACTGCTGCTGATTTTGATTCAATCCGTCAGACGGTAAAGGCTTTTGATACACAAGCCTCCGAATTGAACAGTAGGTTAAGTGATAACAAAGAAACAATTTCAGCCTTAAGAACATCTCTGAGGGAATTATCGAAGGAGTATAAGAAAGGTGCTATCAGCGAAGAGGAATACAAGTCCAAAAGAGATGCTACGGTATCCCAGTTACGCACGCTGACAGAGCAGAATAAACAATATTTGGCGATATTGAGAAATCATACACAGGTAGCGATTGCCACTACAGGAAGCTATAACGAGATGAAGGCTTCAATGCTTCAGTTGGAAAAGGAATATTATAACCTTTCACAAGCTGCACGCGAGGGAGCAAAAGGTATGGATATCTTGAACAATATCGGCAAGCTGAATCAACAATTAAAGGATATAGATGCACAGATGGGCAATTACCAACGTAATGTGGGTAATTATGCTTCTGGTTGGAATGGCCTTAATGTTTCCATACAACAGATTGCGAGAGAACTTCCGGCTTTGTCTGTTAGTGCCAATACTTTCTTTCTTGCCATATCCAATAACCTTCCTATATTTATTGATGAGTTAAAGAAAGCAAGGGTGGAATATGAACTTCTTAAGAAATCGGGGCAGACTGCTACACCTGTATTTAAACAGGTATTGAGTTCCCTTCTTAGTTGGCAGACGGCTTTAGTTGTTGGGATAACTCTTTTATCGAGTTATGGAGGTGAGATAACCAAATGGGTGGGTAGCCTGTTTGATGCGAGAAAAGAAATTGATTATCTAAAACAGCTTCAGGAGGATTTGAATAAAGCTCAAAAAGAAGGTGTGAAAAATGCCCAAGATGAAGCTGTTAAATTGGATATATTATATAGGGCTGCTATCAATTTGAATAAACCTATGGGAGAACGGAAAAAAGCCGTTGAGGAACTGAAAAAGCAATATCCTTCATATTTTAAAAACATAAGTGATGAAAACATTCTTGCAGGTAAAGCGGCTGATAGTTATCAAAGGCTTGCATCGGCAATTGTTTCTGCTGCCAAGGCGAGAGCTGTGCAGGATAAAATAATAGAGAATGCAAAAAAACAACTTGAACTAGAAGCCCAAATTGAGGATAAGTATATAGAACAAGAGAAGGCGCAAACTAAATTAGAATTGGCAGAAAAAAAACGTGATAATGCTAGGCTATTAGCGCAAACAAAAATAAATCAATTAGGAACATCTGGAACAAAAGCATTAGCAACATCTTTAAGAACATCTAATCAAATAGCCGAATCACAATATAATTCAGCAAAAGCTAAAGTAGATAAGATAGATGCAGATTTATCTAAATTGAGAAAAGAAGCATCTGCAATAGACTTGGAAAATAATAGGCTGGCAAATTCTATTAACATTGGAGATGTTACATTTAATCCTCATTCTGCCGATAAAGCATCGGATGATTTAGCGCAATACATGGGGAATCTTAGGAATAAAATGGCTGACTTGTCCGTTTCTCTCATTAAAGATGAGCATGAACGTAATCTTGCTGCCATAGAGAAAGAATATAAAGACCAGATAGCAGCTGTAAAGGGATATTCTGAGGAAGAGAACAAACTTCGGGAAATGTTGGGCCAAGAGAGAATGCAGAAGATAGCGAAAGAGAATGAGGAATATGCTAAGAAGTTGGCAGAGGCTGAGAAAAAAAGGATCGAGGAAAAGAAAAAGTATACTGATGAGATGCTCAGACTGGAAGAGGAACAATCATCTCTCCGTATAGCAGCTACAAGTACTGGATATAAGGAACTTGAAAACATTATAACAGAAAATTATTCAAAAGGGCTGCTATCGCGAAAAGAATACGATGAAGCCATGCGTGAACTGGAGCGGAAAGCCGCAAACGAGCAATTACAGATACAGATAGATGCTGCTGAAAAAATGATTGAGATAGCGGAAGCATCGGGCGTGGTAAGCAAACAACAGATTGAAACGTTGAGAGAATCCATAAAGGCAATGGAAGCAGAGATAGGTTCTATAAATGCGGATGATCAGTTGAAAAAAGCGGAAGAGCAACAGGATATTACACGAAGGAATTTTGAAGCGTTGAAAGGTTATTCTTCTGCATTGAAAGATCTTGCATCGGATATCGATAGCCCGTTTGCCGGTATATTTGACGGGATGGATAAGGGATTCAGCATTATGTCTGATAAGATATCAGGCGTTTGGGGAGAGCTTACAGATGGTGAGAAAATAGAAAGAACTACCGAGATGTGGGGAGCGATGGTTAGTGGGATTGGTAGTACGATATCATCCATTTATGATCGCCAGATTGAAGCTGTTGAGGCTGAACAGGAAGCGAATGAGAAAGCTGGTGAAGAGGAAATTTCCCGTATAGAGGCTTTAGAAGAAAGAGGTGCTATAACGACTGAAGAAGCCGAAGCGCGTAAACGTGCGGCGGAAGATAAGACGGCACAAAAGAATGCCGAATTGGAGAAGAAAAAAGCTGCATTAAGAACAAAACAGGCAAAGTTTGAGAAAGCTACCAGTATAGCTGAGGCGGCTATACAGATAGCAGGTGGTATTTTGCAGACGATAAACCAATTGGGCTTCCCTGCTGCAATACCTATGATAGCTGCTCTAGGTGCTATGGGAGCGATACAGCTTGCTACTATTATAGCGACTCCTATTCCGAAATACGCCAAGGGTACTGATTCGCATAAAGGCGGGTTGGCTGTAGTGGGTGATGGTGGTGTTCCTGAAACGATCGTTACTGATAAAGGAGCGTATATCACTCCGTCTGTCCCTACTTTGGTTGACATCCCTAAAGGTGCGAAGGTTATACCTTATGCAGTGGATATGGACAGGATAAAGGCTCATGCAAATGATTTTGATGGTCTTATGGCATATAGAAGCGAAAACGATCTTCCTCCTGTATCAATAGTTAATGATTATAGTGAATTGGAGAAAAAGATAGGGCATCTGGAGAAATCACAGCAGATTGGATTTGCAAAATTAGCCAAGGCGATAAGAGAAAACAATTATCAGCAATTTTCAAAAAGTATCTGATTATGAGGTATACAAGTGACATATATGCACTTCCCTTGTCCGTTTTTATAGAGATCTATACCAATGATAGCAATACTATCGAATTTGACGATGAGGACAAAGGGGCTGCATCGGCAAAAATTATCAATGACTATATAGAAATTGTCGGGAGCAAACAGTTGTTCTCTGAGATATTGAATTGTAATGAGCGTATGAATCTTGCAATGACCGTGGAGTGCATGAAGGCATGTGAGAACATGATGAAGTTGAAAATGTATGATGAGGTGCGTGATATTCTGATGAAGATAGGTTATTCGTGCAAGAAAGGTGATGTAATGGCCATGAATGCTAGAATATCCGCGTTAAAATCCCGTGCACAATATGATTTGGATAAGATAAGTAAGGGAAAGAATGAGGAACTGAAGGAGAAGCCTACAAAACGTGGATTTATAAATGAAGTTGTCGCTATTGGGAAGTATAATAAGATGTATATCAATCCGAAAGAATGGACCGCCGGATCTTATGCCTGTCTTGTAAGGCAGACATGTGACGAAATCGATGGGTTGAATCGTAAAAAGAAATAATTATGTATTATCGATGTGAGTTACTTATAAATGGTCTGAAGTACAGGGTTACTGATGATCTTGAGAATTGGGACGAGGTGAAGGCTAGTTTCAAGAGAAATGACTATGACGGTGTTATCCGTACTTTTTCCAACAAATTTTCTTTTGCTGGGGATGCTAGAAGATTGCTGTTAAAACAATATGATGAAGATTATCTGAATGCTTCCGCTTCAATAATAATAAGTACAAGAAATAACAGTTGGTTGTATAATGAACGGTTTAGTTGCGCTCTCAATTTCTCTACATTGCAGGATAATGGTAGTATCTTACAGATAAATGCCGTGGATGATAGCGTGGCGTCCATGATCAAGGCGAAAAAGGGTACCCAATACGAATATTCGGTCGAAGAGGTGAAAAGCCCCATTCCTCTTGTTTATGACGGACTTGAACTTTCAGAATCAGCAAAATGGATTCCTACAGGTGATACATTGGAAGACGATGACACTCTTATTAATGTTTATTTCAGCAAGAAAATGTCACCAATGCCAATATATATAACTGCCAGTGATTCCTTAATAAAGGGGTCTCTTGAATTTAATGATCAAACAGTAGGTGGTGATGATGTATATTCGATAAAGGCCCTGAAATCAATTAGGATAAATATAGAGTTTAATATTGATATGTTTGTGTTTAGGAAATATCAGTCTGGTGTTTTGGGATATGATGTAAGAGGTGTGAGGCTCCAGATTATGAAGATAAGTAATGAGATTGATAGTAATGGGGAAGCGGTGACTACGGAAACGGTGATAGGAAGTTTTGAACTTACGACAGAATCAGAAACGCCAGTGGAAAAGAAGGTTTCGGAATCGTACAATATAAGTCTTTTGCATAATGATAAAATAATAGTGAGAGCTATGTATGTCAATGAGAAAGAAGAGATTGTACCTGTATTGCCGGATTTGCCATACAAAGTCTCAACATCAAGTTATTTTAAAGCATCATGGAAAAATCGAATAAACCCTGTTGAGATGGATGTTATAAAGCCCGATACATTGCTGAACAGATTGCTTAAAAGTATTAATGGAGAGAAAGATGGTTTGACTGGAGTGATTGAGGGGACAGGAGATAGAAGGCTTGATAATTGTATGCTCTTGGCGGCTGAATCAGCCCGTAAGATTCCTGGAGCCAAAATATATACATCCTTCACCAAATTTGCAAACTGGATGAGTTACGTGTTTGGTTATGCTTACGACATATCCGGGAATACAGTAACTTTCCGGCATAGAAGCAAATACTTCTCGGATGATGTTGTCAAAAGGATAGATGATTTATCTGATTATGAGATGAAGGTTAATTCTGCATTGGTGTATTCTCGGATACGGATAGGCTTTGACAAACAGGATTACGACACGGCTAATGGAAAGGATGAGTTCCGTTTTACGAATGAATATACCACAGGCGTGACCATGACGGACAATAGCCTTGAAATGATATCTCCATACCGTGCGGACGCATACGGCATAGAGTTCCTTGCTGACAAAATAGGTGAAGATACTACAGACAACGAAAGTGACACTGATTTATTTATGGTAGGGGTGAAATCTGATTCATCTGGACTTAAGTATATATTGAACAGAGATTATCTTATGGGTGGCGTTCTCAGCCCTGACACAATGTTCAATGCCATGTTTTCCCCTTCTTCTATGGTTTTGGCCAATGAAGCATACATCGGCTCATCTGTTGAGATGCTTACTTTTGCGTCATCAGATGATAATAGTGATGTGGGTATTGATGGAATGGGGGAAAGTAGGGATATAATTCTTTCAAAAAGGATGTTTACTGTGGCGGAGGTGGAATTTGAGACTTCGGATGTGGAACTCCCGGAAGATCTTACAGGAATTGTTGAACTGGAATACCAAGGCAAAGTTGTACAGGGATATTATCAGCAGGCTGATTACAATTTTACAAAATCACAAAGTTCAAAGGTAACTTTGATCGTGAAAAATTTTAATTCGTTATAAAGATTCAAATTTTAATTGTTATATTTGCAATGAAAGCTTGTGAAGTCACAAGTTACTAGAAACTTACGAAAAGACTATGATATCAATCGGAGATGTTTGTCCGTTATTCTTTAAACCGCTGAAATATAAATATTCAAATGCAGGATGTTTCAGACAAGTATTTTCTGTGTCAGACAACATCCTGCTGCAAATCTTTTGTGATAACGGCGAAAAACCTTCAGCTTATTTGAATGATAAGATCGGCAATATTTCCTCCAAGATAACACTGCTCACTTATGATGTAAATGAAAGCATTAAGATGTATTATGCCTCATTATCTCCTTCGGAGGGGATATATACAGTAACTATAGGCGATAAAGAATGTGAGGAGTTCTGCGTGTGTGAGAATATAGGTGATTCTATTCTGATTGAATATTCCCATAAAGATAATAATTCTGCGTTTGATAATATATTCTGGATTGATGAGGTCCGGCAGATGTTCCAGTTCAGAATAATAGGAGGATTCAAGCCGGATGGGGTGGAGTTGAAAGTTGAAAACGAACAGTTTGTGAATCAGAAGCAGGAGATAATAGAAATGTATTCTCTCCCTTATAAAACATTTGATTTTGTTTTCGGGACAAGTTGTGGCGTTCCGTATTATATAGCGGAGTTTATAAATAAGGTACTTTGCCTTTCTCACGTCAGCATAAACGGTAATTTGTTTGTACGGGAAGGGGATTCTGTTCCGGAAAAGATTGATACAATAGGTAAGAAACAGATGTTTATATATAAAGTGACTTTACGCCCTAGAGAAAACGATATTGCTGGGATCGGAGGCAAAACTGAGATCGCAACTTCTTCTTCAGGAATCGCGTTTTTACTAACTAATCCCGAAGAGGACGATGTGTTGAAATATAAGAAGGCGAAAGCTGCTTTTGTTAATGAAAATTACGTGTAATCATGGCTAGAAATCATCCTATAAAGATATTGTGGTACGGTTCGGAAACGGATGATGAAGGAAATCCGATTATACCGAAAATATCCCCGTCATTTGAAAAGCGACTGGAAGGGTTGAATGAGGGAGAGATATACATACATAATGATGATAATAATCCTTCTATTTACATAAGAACCAATAAGGACAGGGTTGTTGCCATATCGGGAGGTGCAAATATAGAGGAACTTTCCAAATACTTTCTTCGTAAAGATAAAGAAGATATCGCCAATGAGCTGATCACGTTTTTGAAAGGTCTTTTGATTGGTAAAAACGGTAGTGGAATTACTGTGCTTGAGAACGGTATGTCACAGGCTGTTGTCGATTATCTGTATGTCAAGGTCAAAGCCGTTTTTGATGAACTTGAGGTCAAGAAGAAAACGTATGTGGGTGGCGAGCAGGTGATTTCCCATGCAGGTATGAAATGCAACCGTGTAGATGAGTTGGATGCTGTTTACCGTTGTTATTTCAAGGAAGAGGAAGACGGAATTGAGATAGAGAACCAGTTTACTCCGGGATCTCTTGCCATAGCCCAGGAGTGCAATATCAAGACAGGCGTTTCTCATCATGTCGGCAACCGCTATTACTGGCGGTTGGTCACAGCAGTGGGTGAGAACTATATAGACTTGTCCAAGACCGTATGTGATCCTAATGTCGAGAACGATGTTCCGGTGGCAGGTGATGATATCGTGGGGTTAGGTCATAAGACCGATATGACCCGACAGGCGGCGATAATTCTCTCTTCGGTGAACGAAGTTTCTCCGTCCATCATCATGTATCAGGGTATTAATGATTTTACCTTGACCGGGAAAGACGTTATATCTTTTGATTTTGACAAATCTACCGGCAAGTCCCGAATGAAGGTGTACGGAGATACGTACATTGGTGACAGGGACCGGACCACTTACATGGAATACACTCAGGATAAAGGTGTTGATATCAAAGGTATGTTCCATATCGAGCAGGGTTCCACCGGATGGCGTAACATGGAAGGGCTTCCGGATGAGATACAGGCGGCGGCAGATCTTGCCCAAGAGGCTAAGGATGCGATAGACAATGCGGCTGTCGGCTCGGTCAATCTGTTGCGTAACTCCGGGTTTACCGGAGATTATGAGACAGAGGACCTGTCTGCCGCTACCGAGCTATCGGCGGATACCGAACTTTTTAGCAAGCAACTGGAATATTGGACGGGAGTGGCTACTGTATCCGCAGATAGTGCTGCCGGCTCTGGGTATTCTGCTTCAATCGGTAGTTTGTCCCAATCCGTGTCCTTGATTAAAAATGAAAATTATGTTATATCCTTTAAGGCTAAAGGTACGTCTGTGGCTGTTTCGTGTGGTGATTTCAGCACAACTCAGCCTCTTGCGTCCGATTATCAAAGATACACTTTCAAGTTCGCTTTTAATGGTACAGGTATTTTCATGCTTAGCAGTACCGCAACCATTTGTGACCTTCAACTAGAAAGAGGGACCATTGCCACAGACTGGAAGCCGTCCATTTTGGATAACGACAAGGCAACAGCCGGTTTTCAGTCAATCAATTATATCGCCAGCGCGATTAAGGATGGATCTGTGGATATCCTTGGCGGTTTGATATTGGCCAATATGATTCAGTTAGGTAACTACAAGGATGACAAGTTACAGAAGGTCACTGCCGGAGTAAGCGGCATATACAATGACGATGATGATGTGGCATTCTGGGCAGGTGGCACGCTTCAACAGGCTATATTAACCGTGATGAGGTTTCGTAATGATCCGAATTATCAACCTACCGATGAAGAATGGGAGAACATGGCGAATTTCGTTGTCGCTCATGGTGGTGATGCGTTTTTAAGAGGATATATCTATGCTTTGGGTGGTAAGTTCAGAGGTGTGGTTGAAGCCTTGGGCGGATTTTTCCGCGGAAAAGTAGAAACATCTGTTGACGGGAAACGCATTGTCATTGATCCGGATAAAAATACTCTTGAAATGTACACAACTGAAGGACATGCCACCTTGATATTAAGGTTCGACACATCATCAGACGGATGGGAGTATGGTGATTTGATTCTACGGAAATATGTAGGGGACCAATTGATACAAGAAACGACTGTATATCCGGAACGTATCAGAATACAGAATCATGTGGAAAATACGGATATTATTCTTACTCCCAATAACGTTTCTTTTTATGGCTCTAAAGGCGAAACTCTGTTGGTTGGGATGAAACCGGTATATGACGGGGGGGCTGTGTCTAAATATGTGGCAAATATTGAATGCAGTAATTGGCCGTCTAAAGATAACGTCAGCTCCGGGCAGGTATATGTGGAATATGAAACACTTGAAGGAATAGTGACAAATGGAGTGTTAAAGGTAAGAAAGTGATATGGAACTTAATAGTATTAATAAAACAGGTACTTGGAGTGAGGCGGCAGATCGGCTTAACTACAATTTTAGTAAGACTTCTACCGAGATTGATAAGGTCAAGCAGAACAGTGTCCGCAACAAGGGATTGTTTTCTACGGAAGAAGCATTGCATGCTGCTGTCCCATCTCCAGTTGTGGGCGACTGGGCTGTCGTGGGGGATACCATACCCGGTCCTATATATGATTGCAAGATAAAGGGGAAATGGAGTCCTACAGGAACAACCGGAGGCGGTGGAAGTGTTGACCTTTCCGGCATCTTGACAGCCGAGGAGATAGATGATGTAACATCAATATTATAGGTATGAAAATTAATTATCAGTCCGATTTTAAGATCATAGAGAAGAACTTGAATGGGGATGTGAATACTCCCTTCCGGTTTACTTACTTCAATCCGTTTAAAGGACAGTTTATAGCCTCCTTTGACGGACAAGAGTATGTGGGTTGCAGCCGTATGGAAGATGGCAGTCTGCTTGTTGCTTTTGACAACCCCGGTTTCTCTCCCGGTATGTTGAAGGTCAAACGGGAATACTTCATCTCTGATGCTGACTTTAGAGATGGCATCTGCAACATTGTATCTATTGAAGATACAGGGATTGTGCTGACTACTGGAAAGACCGATGAAAGCACAGCGGAAATAACATCTTATCCTGGTTATGTCGTCTACAATGCGGTGCAGAGCGTATCTCTGTCAGATCAGGAGTATGATGATGTGCTGAGTGATTTTAATAGTTAATAAATAATTACATAAAATAACAACAGTCCAAGTTCCGGCGGAACTTAGGCTAAAACAGGAGATATTATGGTAAAAATGCATAAACTGACGAAGGGTGGACAAACCATTTACCCGGCTACCATAACTGATGCGGTGGTTAACCCCAAAACGCGTAAGAGCTTGACTACGGAAATATCCGAATTGGAAAGTTCTTTGAATGGTGGTGATACCGGATATATCAATCTTAATATCCAATCGTGGGTAACAGGCCAGTGGACGGGAGAAGGATCATCATTGACTCATAATGATAACTCTTCTTATAAACGTAATACTGAGGTGAGTACTCTTATTAAAAGAGGCGCAGTTTTAACAATGTATGAAGCATCCGGAAAACAAGTGAAAATGAATGGTTATGGTATTACATTCAAGTTCAGAGATTCCGCAAAAAATAAGGTAGAATGGAGCTGGTATGAATCCGGTAATGGTATCCAGATTGGGAATACTGATGCTGTTGAGATTTATATGACTGTTGCATCATCCGGTATAGAGTCTTTGAACGGGTTTGTAATTAAGGGAGCTTATGTGAAAGGAGCCGGGGATAAAATCAGTGAGCTGACAGAAAATGTGGAATCTTTGGAACGGTCTACGGCCGACAATATAGAACATATATCCAATCTTGACGAATCGGTTAATGGTGGCAATATTGGACGCATATATATTAATGAGAATGATCTGGTTACCGGACGCTGGACAGGTGAAGGGAAAAATCTGAAAGCAGATTCGATGGAGGGATATTTGCGAACGAAAGAAATATATGACATAAACTTGAAAGCCGGTGACTTGGTTTCTGTATATGACAAGACTGGAAAACAAGTGAAAGCCAACAGTCTCGGACTGAATATGAAGTTTAAAAACTCGACTAATACATCATCCATCATCTCCTATCAGGACAGCGGTACTTATTACAAACTCAATGAGGATGCGACGCAGATGGCATTTTTTGGAACTTCATCGGCCGTTGAAAAGATTACCGGTTACTTTTTCAAAGGATTTCGGGTTAAAGGCTTTGACGAAAAAATCAGTGATGTAGATGAGTCTATTCACAAACATATTAATGATGTAAAAATCACTGATTTTTATCGTTCTCTTAAACTACTTTTCATAGGTTCTTCTTTTGGAGTAGACACGATTAATTACGTTGGAGATATAGCGCACAGTTATAATTTTAAGATTGTTATCGGCAACCTTTATGTTGGCGCATCTGGTATTAAGGATTATATAACATTTTATGAGTCCGACCGCAAAATATCCTACTATAAGTGGGGGTTGAATGCCACTGTCTGGGAGAATGGCACCAGTACGGTAAGAGAAGCCTTGTCCGACGAAGCGTGGGATTTTGTAGTAATCCAGAACGGAGCATATCAATCCGCAGATGAGTCAACCTATTGGGATCAGGACGAGAAAGGGAATATTACCAAGAACTATGTGAGTCTGTTTGCTGACATCATTGATAGATGTTGCCTGTTCTCGCATCCTGTAATCTGTTTTAACATGACATGGGCGTACAGCGTATATCATACGCTCTCATCATCGCAAGGGTCGAAAGACAAGTGGCTGAGTTTCGGCATTAATCAAAAGCAGAGGCAGCTGGGTATGTATACGGAATTGTGCCGCTTGGCTCAAAAGGTATTGCAACATTGCCCGAAAGTAAAATTCGTCATCCCTTCCGGAACAGCCGTACAAAATGCCAGAGGCACGTTTTTAAGGACCGACACGACCATACAGGGAGTTGTGTCTCAATCCAATCCGGAAACGGGCACTCCTGTTACAACCGTGGTCCCAACCATAGAAGAGGCTGAATCAATGACTGATTTGAATCAGGCTGCGGTAGATTTTCCATTTATGGCCGGTAAAGATAACAATTTTATGAACTGGCATTATGGTACAGATTTGAGCAGGGACTGCCTGCACATGACAGAAGGGATCGGAAGATATCTGGTAGGAGGCGCCTTATGGCAGATGATTGGTTATAAACTTAGTCACTTAAACTTCTTAGGGAATACATACCGGACGACTAAGGAAGACAAAACGAATTACAGAATCATAGCGGTTACTGACAGAAGAGCTAATATCGCTCAAAAGTGTGTGATTGCCGCATTGGATAACCCGTATGGGGTTTCAGACATTACGGAATAAAACATATACTTATGATACGAGAACTAATCATCAGATTAATAAACCGTCTGTCCGTTGAAGTACACCCGGATGCGGAATGGTTTTAAGCATAAGGGCTGACCTACACCAAGATCAGCCCTTACGTATTATAGTTATCGTATCATAACTATAATTTTATAACAAAAATTACTCAACAAGCACTCCGTTGTTTACACTTGCCTTGCTAACCAGACATGAGTAATCATAATCATTTTTAGAGATCTCCATACAATCTTGCAATACATCAGACTTACTTACTCCTGCTAATATTACATTTGAAAAAAGACTATTCGTAAAATGTACGGTATCGACACGACCTAGCAACAAATTTTTATTACTTGCAAATATGACATTGTCAAAATCACATTTTGCATCGTCCAAAGTATTATCTATAGAAACAAATATGGCTGTTGTAGGGATAAAGTTTTCAGGCATTTCCCATTCTATTATGGAATTACATATCTTTAGATTTTCAATAGCGTTAGAATTAGTAACTGACTTATAATATAGCGAATACCCAACTTGGCGTGCGGCATCGGTCACCTTTATTTTGATTCTTGCATTTATTAGTTCTATATCTTTGATTTCTGTTCCGCTAACTAACAGTCCGTTATTGCCAATGTTTTGGACAATCGTTCCAAATACTGTACAATATGTAATTTTATTTTCTATGCCAGTACCTCCCCTTAAAGAGCCTGAATCTTTTAATGTAATGTTATAAACATGTACGTGATTTACCAGAGACGTATCTCCTATAACAGATCCACAACCCTCCACATAACAATTCTCTATATACCAATTGGAGTATTCCATAGTAAAGCCTCCATTATGCCCAGAAAATGCAGAACCTAGCTGACCGGGATTTATCACCCTACAATTGGCGCATATCAAGTCTATATTTTCCGACAATCCTGAAGATGTCAAAAAATGAAATTGATATCCCTGCGCTCTGGATGATTTTGTCTCGCAGTTCAAAAAATATGACTCTTTGAAAACAACGCCATGATGCTGATGGTCCATAAATGTGCAGTCTTCCCAAAATATATTATCCCCAATGACAGCCACTCCATCCCTGCTTCCGGAACCTCTTAATGTCAAATGACTAATATCAAGACAAGCCACATCACTACCAATTAACATTTTCGAGAAGAACCTGTTAGCTTCTATTATGTGTGTGTTCGGAGAATCAGACAATGATACATAATAGTAACAATCCTGTTCAGACCATCCATCAACATATTTACCCCCACTGAACCAAGATGATTTATCAACATGGGTATCAAGATATGTCATTGCCTCTGCTTCTTCCAATGAATTCGTGTCATATACGTTGCACATCCTTTCTCCATCTAAGTACACCTGATTCATTCCACGTTCCGCCACAGCTTGATAAGCATGAATTTTACAACGATAGATATGATTATAGCCACTCACCTTTTCCCAGTCTGTTAGAACAGACAGATAATTTATAATAGGTTTTTCCCCAAGGCCATAGGCAGATATTCTTATATTTCGAAGGTTATTTATTAATGAGAAGTCATCTCTGAACTCACTTCCTCTTTCTATTAATAGCACGTCACCGTCAGTCAATGATGAAAATGCTTTGTGCAAAGTTTTAAATGGCTTGTCACGTGTGTTGCCTGGATACTCATCGGAACCTTTTGAAGAAAGATAATACGTATTGCCATTTATCTGCCTGTCAATTTTCTCTCTTTTGATAAAGAACCTTGATTCTGCTGATAATCCGTGATATGGACGAGCATCATTAATAGAATGAGATAAACCGTTCAAAGCTTCGAATACAGCTCCACTGCTTATCGGAGTTGTATTCATTAATTCTGCTTTTTGCGCTGTCTTTATTGAAACACCAAATAGACCTTTAGCCTTCCAAGCTACTCCGTTAGGATTATGGGCAGGTGATACGGAAAATCTAAAATATTTACAAGATGGATATGAGGTCGCATCAAAAACATTATTATCACTATCAATCTGAACAATTACGCCTGAATTTTCGTCCTGATCAGAATAGACAAAAAATCTATGAATCTCATAACTTCCTGTTATGGGGTATAGGATTGTAACAGGAACAGAACTATCAAAGGGTATAAATTCTGTAATTGCATTATAAGAAGCATATACTGCCTTTCCGCTTGCGTCCAATGCGGTATTTCTTTTTGTTTCTGGTAAAGTTATCTCTTCAATCGGACTTGTCAAATTTTCAAGCCTAGAAACGGTTCCTTCTATAGAATCTATTTGCTCTTTATTTATCCCCGTTTCTACCTCCATGCCAAAAAATCCCTTGATCATCCAAGGTTCGACAACTCTAGGAGTGTAAGAAAATCTAAAATAGGTACAATTAGGAAATTGTTTTGAATCAAATGTGTTGCCTGACAAAGAGATCTTATGTATTTCTGATGCACCTTCATCGGCTTCATTATACACTAGGACTTTTAAAATAGTCTTATCACCAGAGGAAGAAGCAAGAGTAACAGGCTCAGAAGGATTGAATCTTATAAATTCCACACACGCTACTGAAGATGTAGGTGCCATAACTCCACTATCATTTATCCCATAACCATTTTTAAAATAAGATGCAGGAAGCTGTAATTCTTTAATTTTACTAAAATTAGTACTCATAAGCTTCACATCGTTCTGCAATCCGATATAAGAAGAATCATTTTTTGATATAACGTTTTCACTTTTTTGAGTTAATTCGGATATTTCCGTAGTCAAGCTCTTACGCGTTTTGGGATTAACCACCGCATCATAGATAGTAGCCGGGTAAATGGTTTGTCCGCCCTTGGTCAGTTTATGCATTTTTACCATAATATCTCCTGTTTTTAGCCTAAGTTCCGCCGGAACTTGGAAACAGTGTTGAAAATGAATGAGATAAGGCTAAACTGAGAGATTGGGTAGAATTATTAATATATATTCGCAATATATATACCTATTTTCTACCGCTCAGACATATATTTTGATTTATTTTGAATTTATTTTGTCATTCTTGTCGGCAAGCTTTTGTGTTTAAATGTTAAATATTGCACAATACAAGAAAATATATTGTGATTTGTTTTGTTATTATATCACAATATGGAATATTTGCATTGTGATAATGAACAACAGATAATAACAAACAAAAATTATAAGATTATGAACAGTTATAATATTTATGAAGAGAATAATGAAGCAACGATATTATATCACGCGATTGCACGTGATGAGGATCAGGTAATGGAACTGGCTAAAGAGGCAGGGATTGATATGGATGGGTTGAGTATAGAACTGGAACGGTCTAATGTAAAGGATCAGTTGGGAAGAGCATTATCAGCAAGAATAGAGGATGCGTTAATATATTAATTATGGCAAGAAGACGATCTATTACCCTAGACCAAGAGTCTAGGGTAATATCCTTGTACAAAGTAGGAATGGCTATTAAGGAGATAATGAAGGAAACAGATATAAAGTCTGAGCAAACGATATATAGGATATTGGACAGCAATGGTGTGCCCCGAAGACCGAAGGTTAATGGTGTGAAAAGAATACTTGTTATGATAGAAGAGGATGTGGCAGCTATCTTGGATAAGGAGCAATCGGTATCATTATATGTCAATGAGGCTATAAGATTTTATCACGGTAACCGGCATTAATGCCGGTTATTTTTTTATTAAAACTATATTTAAAATCACGTTTTGAATCGTGTTGTTTAGATAAATTAAAGTCATATCATTTCGCAATACCCTAAAAATACCCACGAGAAAAAAATATTAAAAATACACCAATACTTTTTGTATAACACCCGATGTTTTTTTATCAAAGCTTTGATATATCTTAAAAATATACCAATTATATATTATATTTTTTCGACACGTAATAAGCCAAGGAGGCGACAGAATAAATTGCAGCGCAATCATCTGAACCATTATAATCCAATATCCCATCCATAAACTCATTGTATTGCGGGATCTCATCATAGTCAGAACGAAACATCACATTATTTTTGATAAAATCCAGAAAAGCAGATACCCTAGCATCTGTTCCCATATTTTTATGCATAATTCTGACATCGTATCTATCCCTTAAGCCCCGTGCTATGGGGAAATAATTTTTCTCACTTTCAAACAATACTTCCACAGGAGATATGCCCTCTAAAAATGACAGGAGAACAGTCTCATCAAATGATTCTGTATATGTCACATTATCTATATATATTCCCTCATTTACATAGCACGAAACGATAATGAACTTTCCGGCATATTCGGGAAGAACATATACAAGTCTTGTCCCCTGAATATTTTTAGACATATCAAAATATCTCATATCTTTATTTTCCTGTTTAATTTTACTTCGTTTCCTTTTCAAGGAGAAACGAGTATATTCATCCTTGAATACCCATACGGTAATATATCGCAGACAATCCACCAAGTGACCGTATCTCTCATAAGACTGTCCTGTAATCTTATCCTTTACTCTTTTTTTCAGCATCCCTCCATTAACGTCCTTCTTGGCATTGTTATAATCGACTATCGAGTTTTTACATCCATCATCTACCGAAAATGACATTCCCGAGCCTCCATCGAGCATGTAGTTTACAAATTCACCTGACATCGGTACGGACGGGTTAGAAGCCGGTATCCTCTCCTCAACATGGTAATCGCTTTCCAGCCCTTCCACGAACTTATCAAGAAACGATCTCTTCTCTTCGTCTATAGTGTTCCCGTTTCTTGTCGAAGCATCTCCGTACAGATACAGCATATCATTATACCTTATTGATTTCAGGTAATCTACCGCCATTTTTGAAGCCTGTGTTGCCGTGTTGAACGGATCACTGGCGCATATCTCGTTAAACTGCCTTATACTACTTCCATCCACCTGGAAAAATGATATTGAAATATAAGGGAGCACATTGTTATCAATTGATATATGAACCGGCATCCCTTTAATGTAGTGTGTCGTTTTTATGTGTTTGTTTGAATCAAATGCATACAGGAACTCTCCTCCTGTCTTAATGCTTCCCCATTCTCCCAATGCGTATACCCTGTAGTAATTATAATCATGATCCTTGTACCATTGGTAATTAGATATCGTCTGTCTGTCATAGTATCCATACTTCCCGTCCGGAGAACCTACTACCCAGAAGTTGTTCTTATACGAAGAATGCAGCTCTACCGTATCCGATGGATATCTTTCCATTTTTCCCGTACGCTCATTAGCTATCATTCTAGATTTATTATATCTCTTTCCTAATATCCGGCTATAATCCTTAGGTAATAAACTCCTTTTTATCGGATATCTTACTTTCCCGTACAAATCATTCGGATGCTCATCCCACTCGTATGTATCAAGGATCTTGGTTTTTATCCACGAGTCCTCTGATACTGGATTAAAGTTGCATATAATCTGTAGGCCCTCCTTTCCTCGTAGGCGGAAACGTATTTGTGTGAAATCCTCATATTCAAACTCAGTGGCCTCTTCCATCACTATCCAGCGATATCCTGTGATAGACTTTATCTTCTCGGGATCGTCCAATCCTGTAAAATCGATTTTGCAACCATTTATACAGGTTATATTATTTTCCTTTGGAGCGAAAAACTGACTCAATTGAAGAGCTTTCATTTGGGTCTTAAACTCTTCATATACCGTATTCTTAAGACTGGCTCCAACTTTTCTCACAACGAGAGCCGAACCCTCTCCGGAGAATACAGACAACAACACGGATTGTGTCGTAGATACAGATTTCCCTGATGAGGAACCACCTCTGTTTATAATATACCGGATATCCTTGTCATGCATCGCCTCACGGATATGCCAAAACAGGGGATTAAACAATTTATACGAGAATACCATCTCTATCATTGCTCGTCCCCAATTATCATGCGCACATTGGTACTGACATCACTTTTTACTGGAGCATCCCATCCAAGCATCTTGCTTATCTGTGTAATGGCGGCTATTTTGCTATATAGCCGTATCTCTACTCCATATTGAGTATTCTTAATCGATTGGATGCAACATCGGACTGGTTTTGGTATATCATCAAGAGAACGGACAATAAACGTATCTTTACTTTTTAATTGAAGATCTATAGGGTCTACATTTACCACATTTGTAAGAAAACGCAATGCATCTTCCTTCTTCATGTCAGACTTTTTTAAGATATCAGCCTGCAATTCATTTACACGGGATGCGACAGATGGATTTCTCAGCAATTCAAATGCACGCTTACTAACGACCCCATCCTTCCATCCAATACTATTAGGGTAAGCTTTCCGATATGCATCTGTAGCATTACCTGTTTCTATATAATAATGACAGAAATTTTCTCTATTTGCTACGAGTTTTTTTCCCATAAAAGTCTTTTCGTCCGAAGAACGTACCGTGCTCCTTTACACGGAAACATTATAATTCAAAGTTACAAAAAATCTGAATAAAAACAAAACTTGTCATTTAATTCATTTTCTTAAAAGTTCTTTATCATGTAAACCGTGATCACAAGCTGTCTTATAAGCTCGATCCCGTAGTTCGTTCAAATTAATATTATTCATTGTCTATTTTTTTATAATCCTTACATCCATTACGATAAAAACCACCATCATATAAATCACTGTAACCATGGTTCACTTTAAACCGAAGAGGATGGTTTAGCGCACAAAGATCACTATAGTGCTGTTTAGCTGATTCTTCAATTACTTTCTCCATCTCATCATCATCTAATACCCTTTCGTCCGGTTTAAAATTCTTGCATGTATCACAGTAACGGATAGGTTTACGTTCTCCTTTTTTCCCTGAAGGCTTTTTAAACCCTTTTAGCCAACAGCTTTCGTCTTTGATAGGGCAACATCTACAGTAATCATCAATATCGTAAAATTGACAGTAACCGTCACAGAACCATTCTCGAAACTCTGTAAGCATTTTCTCTTTTATAAGTTCTTCCTTCATTTCCTTATTCCTAATTTAATTTCTTCATCCTTGATTATTTTCCCAATCTTATCGGCTTCCTCATATCGTTCCTCCCTTATCAACTTTCTTTGCAGCTCCGAGAGCTGGTTAAGGAAAACAATATCGTTACGATCTGACACACGACGGACATATCTTTCTATATCATCCAGCTTATTCTCCATGCGTATATGCCACTTGCTTACCAAAATTAAAGTAAATGCTAGAGCACAAACATTTAATGAGGCAAGGATGAATTTAAATATTGATTCTGCTATTTCCATAATCATATAAGTTTTAATGCTTCCTGTAAACCTGCTTCAAGTGCGTCTTCGTAGACATCCCATTTACCACCATCATTAGGCCCTTCATAAACAGAACTGACTATATGAGTTCCATTGTTAGCTTTAGATATTTCGTATCCATAACCACAGGCACAGTTATATACACATATATGAATATTCTTAGTTTCACGAAGCCACTTTTGGGCAACATACAACACTGGACACAAAAATTCAACTGGTTCGTTATCTATTTCCGTACAACATGACATACTTTGCGGAATGCTGTATCTTCTAATAATATTATCGCAACTTATTGTGTGTTCACACTTCCAATTAAACCCTTTCTCTTTCAGCAACTTTGCTGTTTCTAATGTTACAAGTTCTTCGGTCATAATTTTATTCTCCTTTTAATTTCTTTATTAGCGCATCGGCATAACTAAGGCTCCTTTGGGCTGTCATATATGAACCATTACTCATTCCCTGTTCATGTGGATTGCTGCAAAATCCTTGCATGGCAGCTTTCGCTAGTTCATATCGCCTCTGTTCCCAGTCAATAGCTGAAAAATCAAGTTCGCATTCCTTGAATACCATGTTATCACATACATATAAATAATCTCTGCTATGTTGAGAGTTGATGTTTAATTGGGGAGTTACATCCACCAAAACCCCTGTTGATTTTACTCTTGCTTTCATAATTTAATATTCTGATTTAATAATAGTACCAAATGAACGATACCTACGCCAAACCATATTTCCACGTTGAATACTAGTAATCCAATCACAAGCCTTAAATACTTGTCCTACATTATATAAAAATGGTCGTTTTTGTATTTTTCTTTTTATTCTTGCTTTCATATTTAATCGAAATACATTACTTTCTTACCTATACATACTTTGAACCTTGAAAGACGTTCGCTATGTTGTGTGATATGGTTAGGATTATATTTGTTAACAAAACATCCAGTACGTTTATGGTATCTAACACAAGCATTCTCTGGAGATTTAGCCAATACCTCTTTTTCATCTCTAAAATCAAAAAACAAATCATCTCTGTATGATACCTTATACCACTTAACTTGGTTTCTTATCTTTTTAAAATACTTTGCTTTCATCATTCCTCCTTTGTTTTAAAATGTTCAATCAGTTCGTCTACGGTGGCCTTGCGCCATTTAGGAGATACTGATATACTGTCATTGTTTTTATTATAAGCCCAAATTCCTTCGGGTGAAATAAACCACTGAAACTTATCTGTATCATCCCTCAATGCAGCTAAAGCCAGGAAAAGATCTTCATTCGTTCCGCAATCAATAAGACCATCTATTTCTTTAAGACCATTTGTTTCATAATCGTCCAATGAATAAACCGAATTAACTCCAAATACACAAGTAAATAGATTATGCCAACCTAAATATGGATTACAATAATAGCCAAGTTCTTTTAATCTATTTCTAATATTAGCAGTATTCTTGTGTATAAAACACTGTGTTGTAAATCCCATAATTATTCCTCCTTATCTATCTTAATATCAGTTACTTTACCACGACTGACAAAACAGAAACATCCCATCACATTACACAGGTATGATTCATGCTCCATCTTACACTCTTTACATTCTTTACACAATGAACATTCACTGCAAACGAAATTTTCATTGAACGTTTTGCTCATTTCATGCAGCACTCCATCAATTATTATTCCGTTCTTTACTTCCATACCGTTCATTCATTAGAAGTTACACCCAAACACAATACTTTGTCAGAAACGCCTATATCGTCAAATTCCAAAGTTAAATACTCTGTATCGTAAGGATAAGGGTATCTGCAATTTTTCAATTCTTCATCCGTCAATTTGCGTCTGACACGCATCTCGATTTCAAAATCATCGGGAAGGTTCTCTATGATTTTTCTAAGTTGTCCTACGTTCTTTATTTCCATAATCAATCTCCTTTCTCTTTAATTCGTTCCAGTACATCTCTGTTGGCTTCGAGTATCTCATCGAAAGAGGGGATAGGCATCCAATAGATGGGTTTACTATTATGGCATACCCACTTCCCGTTCATTACAAAAGCTACTTCGTAATAATATCTGCCCTCGTAATTAGTCCCAACCAAAACACTTTCTAACTCTTCTGGCAACCGTTCCTTAACGCTTATCCAAGGCGATTGCTTGGACTGCCATTCGGCACCTTGAATAAAATTTATCTCTCCAAACTTTGCCAAATCTTTACCAAACAAAGTTCTGTCAACTGTCCTGTGATTGAACAGGATATTTTCCCTTGCTGCTTCTTCCAATGTCTGTTTCATATCCTATTCTTTAAAGTTTCTCATGTATTCGCAATCCTCATCACATACACCTTTCTTTGCACAGTGAGGGATATTAGTTCCCCACTCATATTCAAAATTATAACATAGGTTTCTGTATTCTTTCCTTCTTTCCGTAGAACCAAGTGTTCTTGCTGAACTCCATGATTCATAGTCATTGCTAGACGCCTCTTTAAGAACGCATCCATCATCGTTATATAGCTTTCTAACTTCATTCATATTTGTTCCGTTTTGAACCATTTACCTGACACCAGGAGAATGGTAATTATTCGCAATTAAATTCTAATTGCTCTATCAGTTAACTGTTAATCAACTTCCACTAACTCACCGTTTTCCAGTCTATACCATGTATCAGCCTTGACAACCTCACCATCAACTACTACAGCCTTCCAATCGACAATATCATACGTATCTCCTCTTTCCTCAGCTATGACCAAAATTGCACCTATTCCGCCTTTTACCTGAACATTTTTTCCTCTTGCTACTGACAAACCATTAGATCCTGTTGAAGCCTTTCCTCTTGCCGTGGCAGCACCTCCATCACCAGCCGTGGCAGCACCTCTATAACCAGCCGTGGCAGCACCTCTATCACCAGCCGTGGCAACACCACAATTACCAGCCGTGGCAGCACCTCTATAACCAGTCATAGCAGGTTTTCCCGGTTCCGCATTATACTCGTTAGTACAGCGTTCCTTGACATAAGATACAGCTGCTTTCACAAGCCCCCTTATATCAAGCTCAGCACCTATTCTTATTTTTGAAGAACAAACCTTGTCACTTTCTGAATCGTCTATTTTACCACTCTGCTCAACCTCACAAAACCTTGACCCGGCTGGCGCATAGTAACCAAAAACATCCAGAGGATAAGGACACGCATGAAAACCTTTCTCGCATGCCTTTATGTCGCCTGTTTCTTCATACTCCTTACCTACCTTATACTTAAATCCTCTACAAGATAAATCCTTATCAAATGCTTTATAAGCCTTTATTTTCTGTTCCATGATATTGTTTATTTTTCGTTATTTTGATATTGCGATAATTTTTTGTTCAAAGATCGGGCATTCTCTTCTGCCCAACAGGTGTATTCCATGAAGCCTGTAGCATGGCTTTTCGGGAATCGAATCGTATTTACGGTTATGGCACAACGGCGGCAGATGCGATGTATATTGTATTTACCTTTTACACCGTAACATACCACAGGATAACCGTCAGCAGTTTTCATGTTCCGCCTTTTTCCTTCGTTTCAGCTTTGTTTATAATTCGTCAAACTCTTTTTGTAATTCTTTTATCTTACTATCCAAAGCATACATATAGCACTGAAGGAAATTCTTACCAAAAATTTCTTCCTTTAATGGTACATCATTGTGCATTCTGTTGTATGTAAATATCAATCCACCACCATATTTTATGTTAGAATTTTCAAGTGCCATCTTATGATCTTTGTATTCCTCTATTTTATTGTTGATTTCTATTGCTTTGTTGAATTTATCTTTATCCATATTTCTCCTTTCCACCTATCCTAGCAGCATATACATTACTACTAGGAATAGGTAATAAATTGTTGTTTTACTCATTACTAAATTATGTTTTGAATTATTTCTTTATTACAACTGCCATAGTGCTAACAGTAGTTCCACTCTCTTTAAACTCGCCAGCTCCAATTTCAAAAACTTCTCCATGAACTTCTTCCAACCATTCCCGAAACTCAACACATTTCTTTTCAGACGCAATTTTCCAATGCCGACTGGTAATAGCTGCAAGAGTTCCTCCTTCTTCCAAGTGTTCATACATAAGTCTTACGTGATCAATATCCTGATTACCAGAAAATGGAGGATTGGCAATAATCTTAGTGTAATGCCCTACACTGTCTTTCGTAAAATCTTCATCAAGCAATATTACGTTGCTAAGGGTGTGAAGAAATTCTCTGTTTTCCGGCATCAGCTCATAACATTCAACCATTACAGAAGGACAAGCCCTATGAATGGCTTTAATGAGAGCACCGCGGCCGGCACTCGGCTCCAGTACCGTATCATCCTCATGTATCCCTCCGGCAAGCATAACCAGCCAGTCGGCAACATCGGACGGAGTTTCAAAAAACTGGTAATCTCGCTGTAGGTTGCACCGTTTACCCTCTTTCAAAACGGAAAACACACGTTCCGGATTAAACGGGAATGTGAAACCTTGTACCTTCCCACCTTGCCATGAGCCGCCGGCTTCTTCTATCCACTTTTTTGCTTCAGCATAGGATTTTTTGTTGAATTGAACTTGGGGAAGTTTGAGAACACCATCCTCAAGAGTACAATGTTTCAATATCTCTTCCACGCTCCATTTCTTACCTTCATCAGCCTGTTTTTTCTTTTCGTCCGTTGAAGCGTCCGGCGCTAAAAGTGAAGATATTTTTTGAACAACTATGTTGCTTGCGTCCATGAAGGCACTGACGCAAGATATCGCTTCTATCAAAAAATCAGTGTCAACACACCCGGTATCGTCATAGATGTCTATCCCTTCGGTCATGGATGACAGTTCATTGAGCTGCGCTACACTACCATGTAACGTTTCGATTAAAATCTTTTTTTTGTTCGTCATAGCTTTTTTGCAAATAAATTCTTGTTGTGTCTACACTCCCGTGACCTAGAAGGTCAGCGAGTTGAATTACATCTTTGTTTTTTTTCAGGAACATTTTAGCAAAGAAATGGCGAAAGGCGTGTGCGTGCATCTTCCTTGGATCAATGCCGCAATGTTTCCCCCATGCTTTCAAGTGCTGGGAAAAGCCTCTCTGGGTCAACGGTCCGAATCTCCCTACCGCAAAAAGCCCGGTCTTACCATGTTCCTTAGCATAGGCTTTCGCTTCTTGCTGCAATTGCTTTTGGAAGAAAAAACGTCTGTACTTGTTACCCTTTCCTTTTAATGTCACTTCCCCGGATATGATGTCTTCCCACGTGAACTGCTGGAATTCCGACAGACGGGCACCCGTTGTACCCAATACCTTGATAAAAAAGTAGTAATCCTTATTGTTTTTTCCCTTGAGATATTCCAACAGCCGGTTATATTCCTCCTCGGTCGGCACATTGTTCACATCAAGTTTGCGCTTTATTTTGGGGCGCTTCAGTTCTATAGGCTTCTTCAGCCATTTAGAGAATCTTTCGATTGCTGTAATCCGCAAACGGATGGTAGCGGGAGATAATTTTTCTTCTTCAAGACTTTTTATAAACCTCCTGCAATTATCCATGTTTACCTCATTGGCGTATTCGAAATACTTCTTCATGGATGTGTAATATATATCAACTGTATGAGAAGAGTAATCATTGTTATCAGTCAACCATATTATGAAATCATGGAGTAGTTTCTTATTTTTCTCTGAAATGACGTCAAGCTTTTCCAAAGGTTTCACCGCCTTTTCCCTTTTTCCATATCCGATGTTGAGATAGGATAATAGATCGCATATCGCTGAACACATTAGCGAATGACGCACCATGACATCTGCATTTTCACGCTTGTAATTCAAATAACCACGGCGGTTCACTTCTTTGGTCATCTCTAAAAAATCCGTGACATGCTTGATATATTTCCCGACAGTATCATAAGTCCTTCCTGTCGTGTATATGTAAGAAATATAATCAGTTAATATCTTCTGCCTGTCATTATTCATAATCTTGTTTAATTAAATTATACCAATCATTGCTATCTTCAAAAAAACATCTGTATCCATTAGCCGTATGTTTGCCTCTCACTTTCCGACATATAGCACTGATCAGAGAAGGAGCCACGCCAATCATCTTACCAGCCATTTGTATCGAAGGGAATACTCCACATAATTTCTCATCCTTTATCAAAACAACGCTCTTTTTATTCATGCCTGCACCAGTCTTATGCCAAGCCCCACGTCCTTTAGACAGATTTTTTATACTTCTGGCCTTGGAACGTTTTGAATGATAAACCATTTTACGACCCTTGTTGCGAGAAACACAACCCTTTAAAAATCGTCCGGTAATAAAGTCTCTCTCAAATCGCTCAGGCGGTATATATAATTCACTCATATCTTTCTTTGATTAATTCAAACCAAGCAGCTTCTTAGTTGTGTCAATGTCTATATAATTTATCCAGCCAGCTTTGTGCAATTCAATAGCAGCTTCTCTGATTGTTATATTACCAGATTCGATTTTTTCTTCTAGTGAATTAAGGATATTCTTAATCCTTAATGCTTTCATCTCAATTGTTTCCATTCTAAATTGTTATTCGTTAATTGGCAGTTTCATAAAGCACATCCATATTGTCTTGCTCTGCCTTCCAGTGGTATGCCCAAATAAAGGTTTAAAAGGGATAACAGACAAAACTTCCGCAGCTTTTATCTCACTCTCATTCCATTTGAATACAAGCGTGCCGTTAGGCTTCAAGACGCGCATACACTCAGTAAATCCATCGTGTATTAGTGACTGCCAGTCTTTCGGCAGTTTTCCGTACTTTTTAGCCATCCATGAGGTTTCACCAAGTGTTTTTAGATGAGGTGGGTCAAATACCACCATGTAGAAAGAATTGTCCTCAAACGGCAAGTGGGTGAAATCTGCTATTATATCCGGTTTTATCTCTATGGTTCTGATCTTATCTCTATCCTTGGCTGTTACTATCTCTGATCTCTTATCAACGAATAAGGCAAGAGGATTATGTTTGTCAAACCAAAACATTCTACTGCCACAACAGGCATCTAATATAAGTTTTCCA
>ENA-OPAO01000312-OPAO01000312.1-human-gut-metagenome-genome-assembly--contig:-NODE-312-length-43518-cov-4.638957_pt1 | contig 43518 bp, 36 predicted proteins | sample MGYA00241054_ERZ501424 | MGnify/ENA primary metagenome ERZ501424 (study PRJEB25962, sample SAMEA2042623) | human gut metagenome | biome: human gut; feature: human-associated habitat; material: faeces...
CTTTCGGAGTTGACCGCCCGCCCTCTGATTCTCCTATTATATCATCTTTGTCGAACCTTGTAAATATACCTCAACAAAAAACGAAGCCCTTGACGCGCAACGGGCTTCGTGGTATAATCTTTGTTATAAGGGTGGCTCCCGCTGGAACGGGCGGTCTCCCCTGTGTGTAATGTAACGTGAGAAAGACCATCCATTTCATTGGGTGGTTATTTCTTTAGTGTCAAATTGAGAACACCAAAGACAACCGAGGACAACAAAGTAAGAAGCATCAACACTTCCGTCAATGTCATTCCGGCCACCTCCCCTCTTTTCGAGGTTAGGGGTATAACCGTGCCACCCTTATAGCGTGCACCTATTATACCATGCTGGTCGAAAATTGTAAATACCATGGTAAAACAAAAAACGAAGCCCCTTGACGAACCGTGGGCTTCGTGCTATAATACAAATCAGAAGGGCGGTTTCCTACTGCGAATAGGAAGCGGCCAACTCAAAATATGTTAGCTTGAAATTGCCGCTCCTGCGCTATGATAGGGGGCGGTTATTTCTTAGCTACGATTTTGTAGACCAAGTCAATGACCGCCACAATGAGTAATCCTAATGTCAAGACATCGTTCGTACTCATACGGCCACCCCCTTTCGGAGTTGACCGCCCGCCCTCTGATTCTCCTATTATATCATCTTTGTCGAATCCTGTAAATCCCTGCGCTTCTTTTGAGCGCGGGGATTTTGCGCCTTATTCAGCGCATAAATTCTGCCTTTTTGCAAAAACTACTTCCAGATTTCCCAGTAAAATCAAACTGAAATCAGAAAGGCAGGAAGCTTTATGAACGCCAAAGAGACTCCCATTTCCCCTACCTATTACAAGATCCTTTTCGCCATCCTGCTGGTACTGGCCACCGGGCTGGCGGTCTGGGCCGGCTACAATCACCTGCAGGTCAACGCCTACCGCACCGCTTTGCAGAACACCTACTACCGCGCCGCCGACCTTGCCGCAGACAACCTTTCCAACCTCTCCTCCGATCTGGTGAAGGGAATGTACGCCGGCACCTCCCCGCAGCTCTCGATGATCTCCTCCAAGATGTGGAAGGAATCTGCCGCGGCTAAATCTGCCCTTTCCTCGCTGCCCATCTCCGGCTCGACGCTGGAAAATACCAACCGTTTTCTCTCCCAGGCCGGTGACTACGCAATGTATCTCTCCCGCAAAACCGCCAGCGGCGCTGAACTGACCGACGAGGAGCGCAACCAATTTGCCTCGCTGCGTGAATACGCCGACCGTTTAAGCGAGCAGATGGACGCCATCGCCTGCGCTTTGCAGAACGGGGAATTGACCATCGAGGAATTGATGAAGGAGGAATTCACCTCCAACCCAACCACCGGCAACAACCAGAACAGCGGGCAGACCATCTCTGTCTCTACCCAGCCGCAGACGGACAGCCCCGCAGAGGCCCCTACTTCCGAGGAGGCTGAAACTTCCCACCTGCAGCAGATCGAGGACGGCTTTATGGGATACCCAACCCTGATCTACGACGGCCCCTTCTCGGATCATATCCTGGAACGAACCCCGCTGATGACCGAGGGCCAACCGGAAGTTTCCGCTGAACAGGCCCGCATCACCGCCGCCAACGCCGCCGGTAAAGAGCTGACCGAAATGCGGGAGGAGGATTCCATCCTCCCCTCCTACGTCTTCCACGACGCACAGAGCACCTCGGTCGCCATCACCAAAAATGGCGGCTATCTCTGCTACCTCATCACCGAAAAGCCGGATAATCTCACCGCCAAGCTCTCCTACGAGGAAGCGGTGAATAAGGCGCAGCAGTACCTCTCCGCCCACGGCTACGACTCGATGAAGGACACCTACTATGAGACCGACAACGGCGTGATGACCCTCAACTTTGCCTACTACGACTCCGCTTCCCAAACCATCTGCTACACTGACCTCATCAAAGTGGAAGTCTCGCTGCAGGACGGCTCCATCCTTGGGCTGGATGCGCGCGGCTATCTGGTCAACCACCACGACCGTACCATCGCGGAACCTGCCCTTCCCGTCGAGCAGGCGCAGGAATCGCTCAGCGACGCCCTCACCGTCAACAGTGTGCGTCCGGCTCTGATTCCCTCCTCCGGACAAAACGAAGTGGCCACCTACGAATTTCTCTGCTCTTCCGCCACCGGAGACCGGATCTTAACCTATATCAACTCCCAGACCGGCGCCGAGGAACAGCTGCTGATCCTGCTGCAAACCCCTAATGGCACCCTGACCAAATAAAAACACCAAAAACAAAACGCCCTCTGCAAAACACAGAGGGCGTTTTGTTCCCTGCAGAGACGATCCCTGCAGGATATTTGGAAGGATTATGTTGATTGTAGATGATGTCAGAAAGAAATTGGCAAAAAAGTTTTTGCAATTTATGAAAAATATTTTTGCATAACTACTTGACTTTTCTGTCTGTTTCTTATATTATACACTGTGTTTTTCCTTTTGTCAATGCGAAAAAATTTCTTCCCTCGTGAATTTTGCCCGCTTGCGCATCCACAAAATTTGCAGGATTTGCTTTACATTTTTTCATTTTTTACTTTTAAAATACTTCTATGTCGCTTTTTCTCCGCCTTTATGGTATAATAATATGAAGTAATTGTTATCTTTTTTCGCGATTCTAATTCAGAAAGGAGAATTGCCATGGCACTTGACGGAACCCTGCTGCGCCAGATTAAGCACGAACTGGAAGGCTGCCTGCTCAACGCGCGGGTCGACAAGATCCATCAAATTTCCCGGGAGGAGATGGTGTTCATCCTCCGCCTGCCGCAGCCCTCTCCGGACGGGGCTCGCACCGTAAAGCTCTACCTCTCCGCCGGCGCGGACAGCCCCCGCATCCACCTGACCAGCGCCTCCTTCGAAAACCCCAAAGCACCGCCCATGTTCTGTATGCTGCTGCGCAAGCACCTGGGCAGCGCCAAGCTCGTTGCGCTGCGGCAGATCGGGCTGGACCGCATCCTGCACCTGATCTTTGAAACCCGCAACGAAATGGGCGACCTGGTTCAGTTAACACTGGCCATCGAGATCATGGGCCGTCACTCCAACATCATCCTCATCGACGAGGACGGCCGGGTCATCGACTCGATCAAACGCATCGACGACACCATGTCCTCGGTGCGCCCCATCCTCCCCGGCGTGCACTACACTCTGCCGCCAGCGCAGGATAAGCTCAACCTCATCGAATCCACCCCCGAGCAGATCGAGCAGCGGCTGCGCTCCGGCAAGGACACCCCCCTGTCCAAGGCGCTGCTCGCCGCCATCCAGGGCGTCTCCCCCATCGTCTGCCGCGAGATCGCCAACTACGTCTTTAACGGCGACGACTGCGTTGTCTCCCAGATGACCCCCAACCACTTCGACCGCCTGCGCTTCTTTACGGCACGGGTCATCGACATGGCCAAAAACTACACCGGCACCCCCACCAGCGTCATCGATGCCCGCAAGAAGCCGGTCGACTTCTCCTTCATGGATATCCACCAGTACGGCGGCATGATGTTCACCCGTACATATGACACCTACAGCCACCTGCTGGACGACTTCTACACCCAGCGGGACAGCATCCAGCGGATGCGTCACCGCAGCGCCGACCTGCTCAAGATCCTCGCCAACACCTCCGACCGCATCGCGCGCAAACTCAGCCTGCAGCAGAAGGAGCTGGCCGACTGCTCTGACCGGGAAAAGTGGAAGATTTACGGCGACCTCATCAACGCCAACCTCTATTCGCTGCAGAAGGGCGACCGCTCCGCAACGCTTGTCAATTTCTACGACGAAAACCAGACCGAAATCACCATCCCGCTCGACCCGCGCAAAACCCCTTCCCAGAACGCGCAGAAATACTACGGCGAGTACCGCAAGGCCGACACCGCCGAGAAGAAGCTGCGCGAGCTGATCGCACAAGGCCAGCAGGAAGCCGAATACATCGACTCGGTGTTCGACGCGCTCACCCGCGCCCAGACCAACGACGAGCTCACCGCCATCCGCGCTGAGCTGGTGGAGCAGGGCTACCTGCGCCGCAAAGGCCCCGCTGCCAAAAAGGGCAAGGAGCCCAAGCTCAGCCCCAAACGTTACCGCTCGGATGACGGCTTCACCATCCTGGTGGGCCGCAACAACGTCCAGAACGACCAGCTCACCCTCAAGGAAGCGCACGGCCGCGACGTCTGGTTCCACACCAAAAACATCCCCGGCTCCCACACCGTCGTGCTCAGCGAGGGCAGGGAGGTACCGGATTCCACCCTGCATCAGGCGGCGATTCTGGCTGCGGTCAACTCCAAAGCCGCCGACTCCTCCCAGGTGCCGGTCGATTACACCCTGATTAAAAATGTCAAAAAGCCCCGCGGCGCCAAGCCCGGCATGGTCATCTATGTCAGCTATCAGACCGCCTATGTCACCCCCGACTTGGAGCTCGAAAAGCGCCTGCTGGTCGAATAAAGAGCAGAAAAAAATCCCCGCCTCTTGGCGGGGATTTTTTTAAACGGACTTACTTGTTCTTTTTGCTCAGGAGAACCACGCCGCACAGCGAAGCTGCCGCCGCTGCAATCGCCATCATCGAGGAGGAGGCGTCGCCGGTCTCCGGGTTTGGTTTGGCCGTTTCGGTTGCCGGAGCGGTCTGCTCAGCAGCCGGCTGGGTTGTCTCGGTGGTTTCGGTGGTCTCCTCCACCTCGGTGACAACCTCGTCCAGGCTCAGGACATAGTTGCCCAGCTGTTTATAGGTCCAGCTGTCGCGCAGCGATTTTGGCGCCATGCCTGCCGGGATGGTCACCTCGTCGCCGTCCTGGTTGTAGAAGGTAACGGTGACATTGTTCTCACGCAGTGCGTCGAGGACATAGTCCGGAATCTCATCGACAATGCCGGTGTAGATTTTCAGGCTGCTGCCGTCGCGGGCGGAGTTAATCTTGTTGATGGCCCGCTTCCACATGTTTTCCTCGGCTTCACGCTTGTCCTGCTCCGGGTCGCGGGTGTAGGAGACGTTGGAGTTGGAGCTGCTGCTACCGGTGCTGTGGCTGCCGGATGGGCGGCTCGGGGTGGTGTCGTCCTTGTCATCATCGGGGGTAGGCGGAGTCGGCTGATTTGGGTTCATAATGTAAGTCCCATCTGGGCCAGGAATCAAGCCAACATTATCGAATCCGGAAACAGTAGACTTTTCTGCTTCGTCTTTCTCAATCCAAACTACCGGTTTGGATGCATCCCCGGTAAATGATAAGCTGCCTTCTCCAAATGTTAAGGAAGCCGTAGTCTCACCATTCGGGTCAACGTTAATACCGCCCCAAGATTCATCATTCAGAATCAGTGAATTGTTGCCATTCATAGTAACGGTAGAACCATTCACAATCAGCGGAGCTCCTTTGCCCGCATTGGAGTGATCAATCACCAAATCTTCAAGAACTACACCCTGTGCCTTATATGCCTGCAAGGTGTGCCTGTTCTTATCGGTCGCCTTGATAGTACCGTTCTTGACAGTCACCCCATCGGCAGAGACGTTGATCACATGGGATTCATTTGTGTTGGCATTATCGAAATTGTTCGATGACGTGATCGTCTTTCCATTCAAATCCAGCGTCACGTCCTCTTGGGTAATGTTCAACATACTGTCAAGTTCTACATTTTTCTGCAAGGTGACGGTTTTAGGGGTTGCACTTACTGCCGCATTCAGCGCATCGATCAGGCTGGTATACCCTTTTCCGTCAACAGTAGCAACATAGTTATTGCTGGTGCTATCGTCGATGGTGACATTGTCGCCGGTAATATCGCCGGTTACTGTGGAATCTTTAATCTCTACTGTTGTCGTGCCCGCTGTCACATTTCCATTTATTTCTACTTCCGTAAATTTAAAACTGGAACCAGCTGGACTATTCTGAAGATCAACATTTCCGTTGATTTTAGCCTCGCCAACAGTCACCGTAATCTGATTGTTAGCAGCTCCGTCTACAGTGATTGCGCTACCGTTTTCTTCTGCCGTAAATGTACCACCTGTAATAGTAGCGTTGACGGCTCCATACTCAGCACCCAAATTGATGACAGCACCGTACATATTTGCTGTACCATCACCACTTGGAGTATCTCCTAAATCTGCACTACTTGTAGAGGTAAAATTTCCTCCCGAAATCTTTAAGATACCTTGGTTGATTGCAACCGCACCTGCACCTTTAATATTTCCATTACTAATTGTCAGCGTTCCTTGATGGGGATGGTAAATAGCATAATCGTTCGATTCTAATGTGCCTCCCTCAACAGTGATTGTTGTCTCGCCTTTATTAGTCCCATTTCCGCTAATGGCAAAAGCTTTCGATTTAATTGTTCCTCCGCGAACAGTTACGCTAGCATTTCCAAACACGACGATGCCATAAGTTCCTGCAGTTGTATCAATTGTACCATTTTCCATAACAAAAGACGCTTGTCCGTCTACCCGAATTACACCTGTTCCCCCGTTGTTTTCTTTTGCTACAATTGATCCATTTCCTGCACTATCTTGGAGAATAAAACTTCCCCCAGTAATATTGATTCGACCTTCTACTGTATTTTCAGCAGTTATTTTTTTACCATTTAAGTCTAAAGTGACATTTTTTGTGCTTAAGATGCTAGCCTTAGTTATATCAATATCTTCCTGCAATTTGATATAGCCATCTTTTTTTACAGCACTCTTTAAATCATCTTCTGTCGAAACAAGATATGGATTACCTTCTGTTCCATCCCCTGGCAAATCCAGCGTCATAATTCCATTCTCCGCCGCCGGAGCCGCAGGGGTCAGAGATGTCAGCGGCAAGGAATTGCTTGGCTGCTCTGGGCCGCCTGGAACTTCAGAAGGGTCCTTTTCTTCGTCAGCTGGGTCTTTCTCCTCATCGGCCGGATCCTTCTCCTCGTCGGCTGGGTCTTTCTCTTCGTCAGCTGGATCCTTCTCCTCGTCAGCTGGGTCTTTCTCCTCGTCGGCTGGATCCTTCTCCTCGTCAGCTGGGTCTTTCTCCTCGTCGGCCGGATCCTTCTCCTCGTCAGCCGGGTCTTTCTCGTCACCAGGAACTTCTGTTGTAGCATCTTCTGCTGGTGTCTCCGGGTTGGTTGGCTTCAAGTCATCCGCCGAAACCATAAAGCTGCTCATGCTCAGAATCATCGCTGCGCACAGCATCGTCGAAACTGCTTTCTTCCATCCTTTTCGCATGGATTCTTCCTCCTTGTAAATAGCGCTTTGCCTCGGCCAGCATCACCCTGTCAGGCAACGATTTTGGTTCTCTTCTGTTTAATAAGAGAACCCAAAAAAAGCCCAGGCTTTTTTGAATCGAAGCGATTCTGCCCCTAGTATAGCACCGGCTTCGAAGCGATTTCAAGAGATCGAATCCTTGCGAAAGGCTCGTTTTCTAAATAAAAAGTGTCACATTTTTTGTCACACTTCATCCCGTTTTTTTTCGCTCCAATATTGAAAATAAAGGGTGCCTCGCGACAAAAAAACCTCCGCCGCTGCGGAGGTTTTTTGTTTTGTTTCTCAGCTTCCCGCGCCCACCTATGCCTGCGCCTCGTCCGGCTCGTCGGTATCCGGGAACTGCTGTCTTTTCTTAAAATAGTAAATAATGTACAGAAGGCCGGTCAGCACCCAGGAAATCGGGTAGCTGTAGACGATCATGTCCAGCGTATTGTTCAGCGGCAGGATAAAGAAAATCCAGACGACACGGAAGATGCAGATGCCGCCGCAGGTCATCAGCATCGGCAGAATGACGTCTCCTGTGCCGCGCAGCGCGCCGGAATAAATCTCGACAAAAGCAAACGCCGCATATCCGGGAGCCATCAGCCGCAGGATTCCCATGCCGATATCGATAACCTGCGCATCGGTGGTAAACAGCCGAAAAACAAATCCGCCAAAAATCAGCAGCAGCACGCTGATGGCCACTGAGCTCCCAAAATCCATCGCCAGGCTGATGTTGATGCTCTTTTTCATGCGGCCAAATTTTCTTGCGCCGTAGTTCTGTCCAACAAAGGTGGTGATCGCGATGCCGAACGCGCCGCTGATCATCCAGTACAGCGAGTCAATCTTGCTGAACGCCGTCCACGCCGCCACCGTGTTGGTGCCGAAGGTGTTCAGTGAACTCTGGATAATGACGTTGGAGATACTGTACATTGCCGACTGCAGGCCGGCTGGCAGGCCGATTTTGAGGATCATGGCCATCGGCTGCGCGTAAAACCGGATCTTGCGCAGGTGCAGCTTGAACATATCGGTCGAGCGGCACAGGGTGATGGTAACCAGCACCGCGCTGACGCCCTGGGAAAAGGTGGTCGCGATGGCCGCGCCCGCTACGCCCATATTGAAAAAGACAACCAGCACAATGTCCAGCACAATATTGATAAAGCAGCAGACAATCAAAAAATACAGCGGTCTGCGGCTGTCGCCGACCGCACGCAGAATGCCCGCGCCCACATTATAGATAAAGACAAAGATAAGCCCCGCAAAATAGATGCACAGGTAGGTCGCCGACATATCGATGATATCCTCCGGCGTGTTGAGCAGCTCCAGCAGGGGCCGGGTCAGCAGGATGGACAAAATCGAGACGATGACGCCGCCGACAATCGAAAAGGCGTAGGCGGTGCGCAGTCCCCTCTGCACGCCCTCCTGGTCCTTTGCCCCGTAGTGCTGCGAGATAACAACTGTCGCGCCGGAGGCCAAGCCGGTGAAAAAGCCGACGATCAGGTTGATGATCTGGCTGGTTGACCCGCCAACCGCTGCCAGCGCCTGGGTTCCCACAAATCGTCCCACAACCACCGTGTCCGCGGTGTTGTAAATCTGCTGGAAAAAGGTCCCCAGCAAAATCGGGAAGAAGAAAACCAGCAGCTGCTTCCAGATGACGCCATGGGTGATCTGGTTTTCCTTCGATACTGCTTCCTTCATGAATATGCTCCTCTCATAAAAAATCCGTCCTATAATATATAGCATAATCGGACCCGCTTGTCGATAGGAAATGCAAAATAAATTTGAAAATTCAGCCTTGACGTCCGCCTTCTTGCCGCCGGCCAGCCGGCAGGGACCGCGCACAGAAAAAAGCCCCTCTCCACAACGGTGGGGAGGGGCTTGCCATCTTTATTTTTATCCTTTGCTCTTCATGTCCTGATACATCGCATACATCGGGGACGGCAGGCCAAAGCCGCCCGCAACCGGCATGGTCTCGCCGGTGACAAAGGAGGACATATCGCTGGCGAAGAACAGCACCGCGTTGGCGATGTCCTCCGGCACAGCCGGACGGTTGAGCGGGACATTCTTCAGGAACATGTTCAGAAATTCCGGGGACATGTTCTGCATGGCGGCGTCGGTTGCCACAAAGCCCGGCATCACCGCGTTGCAGCGCACGCCCTGCCGCGCATACTGCACCGCGATGTTCTCGGTCAGGTAGTTGATGGCCGCCTTGGCAATGCCATAGGCCGTGCGGGACAGGTCCGGATATCTGCCGCCGACCGAGGAAATGTTGACAATCGAGCCGCCTCCGGTCTGGATCATCGATTTGACCGCGTGCTTGCTCGGGATATAAACGCTCTTAAGATTGTTTTCGACAATCTTAAAGAAGCTGTCGGTGTCGCCGTTGAGCAGGTCAAAATCCACCTTGACGTCGGTGGAGCCGTAGTTGTTTACCAGGATATCGATGCGCCCTTCCTTGGCGACAACCTCGTCCACCATCGAGCCAAAGGTTTCCTCCTTGCCCGCGTCGAAGTAAACCACGTCCGCCTGGCCGCCGGCCGCGATGATTTCCCCCGCTGCCTTCTTCCCCGCTTCCAGGTTGCGGACCGCCAGATAGACCTTGGCGCCGTGTTCCGCCAGCTTTTGGGCGCAGGCCAGGCCGATGCCTCTGGTGGAGGAGGTGACCAGCGCGATCTTGTTTTCACAAAGTTTCATTTGACATCCGTTCCTTTCTCTCAGGCTGATTCTGACGGCCTGTTGATACTTCTATGATAGCATCCATCTGTGTCCGATCTTCGTATAATTCATGTCCAATCCGAAAATTCCACCAAAAAAGTGTATTTTCGGATCGACCGCGCTCAGAAAAGCGCGGAAAGGCACACCTTAAATTTTATTTTGCCAAATGCGGGGAGAGGTAGTATAATATGAAAAAAGATGAGAGGTGATCGAATGGATTCTAAAAACAGAACCTACCTGGAGTGCGAGCGTCAATGGGTGTTCGCGCTGCTGATCTTTGTGGGCGGCTTTTACGGCTCCTACACCTACCTGCTGCGGGGCGGCGTTTTCTGCAACGCCCAGACGGCAAACTTTGTGCTGTTCGCCATCGAGCTTGGCAACTTCCGCTGGGCGCGTGCGGCCTATTACCTGATTCCGATGACCGCCTACATGATGGGCGCGTTTGTCTCGGAGGCAATCTCCCTCAAGCTGACCCGCGTCAAGTTCCTGCGCTGGGAGACCATCCTGGTCGGCATCGAGATTCTCTTCATCGCGGCGCTGGGTTTTGTGCCCGATTCCGCCCCCTTCCAGATCTCCCAGGTGGCAATCAACTTTATCTGCTCGATGCAGTACAACACCTTCCGGCAGGCGGAGGGCGTCCCGATGGCCACCACCTTCTGCACCAACCACGTCCGGCAAGTGGGCATCCACCTGTACCACTTCCTCTCCAAAAAGGACTCCCCGTTTCTGCGCCGGTCGCTCAAGCATCTGGGAATGCTGGCGATGTTCGTGCTCGGCGGCGTGATCGGTGTGTTCTGCTGCAACGCCTTTGCGGGACGGGCCATCTGGTTTGCCGCGCTGCCGATGCTGTTTTTGTTCATCGACCTGCTGCGGGCCGACCTCACCACCGAAAAGGACCTGCTCAACACCCTGCCGCGCGGGCACTAGCCAATTAAACCACAAGCAAAAAAGGGAGGCGTCTGCCTCCCTTTCTTTATTCCTTTGAAAAGGCGGCCAGCCCCGGGTCGGTGGGGTGGTCGACCACCAGCACCTCCCGCTGCGGCACCAGCAGCAGCACGATGGCAAAGTCCCCCACCGCCACCGCCAGGCTCATCGCGCCGAACAGCATCAGGTTGACGTTCGGCAACACCAGCGAAAGCAGGATGGGCAGCAGCCCCAGCACCACCCCCGGCGCCAGCGTGCCGGCGATGTATCCCCCTTTGTCCAGCGGCTGCGCGCAGTGGCAGTAGGGGGTGAGGGTTTTTAGCTGAAACCCAAAGTGAATGCTGTGCAACCCGTCCTCGCAGAAAAAGCTCCAGACAAGTCCGTGAATCAGCTCGTGGACAACAACGCCAGCAAAGAAAGCAACCAGCGTCCAGGCCGAAACCTCGATGGCGACGCCGCTCTCCGCCAGCAGGTTCCACCGCAGGATGAACAGGGCGCAGGGGATGCCAATGATTGGGACGATGACCAGCAGCGCAATCAAGTTGAGCTTCTTCGCGGAGATGGTAAGGTCGGTGCGGCGGTAGCCTTCTTCCTCCATCCGGCGGCAGGTCTCCTCAAACAGCTGCTGTTTATCCTTCTTTGGTTTCTTGGGCATCTGCAGTCATCTCCTCTCGATAGCCCCATTTTCCGTCAGCTCAGCAAAACCGAAATCAGCTCCCACACCGCCAGCGCAAAAAGCAGAAGTCCCTGCACCTTTGCCAGGATGTTGAGCGCCCGGTTCTGCGCCTGCTTTGTGGTAAAGAGCAGGTCGGCGTTGATCAGCGAAAAGATCATAATCAGGCTAAAATAGCTGGAGATGTTGCGCTCATTCGCCCGGTATAGAGCGAACGCATACCCCACCCAGAAAAGCGCCAGGGCAATCAGGGTGATTGCCTGAAAAATGCTCGATTCCTTCTTCTTTTGAATTGCCTGTACGGCCTGTTTTTGTTCCATCCGTCTTTGCTCCTCTCCTCCAAATTGATTTAGGCTGTGCGCCTGCCCGGCATTTCCCGCAAGCTCTTTAGCGTCGCGTCCAGATTTTTGCGGTGCCAGTTCATCGCCCCCGAGAGAGCGCCGGAAGTGCGAAACTCGCTGAGCTCCTTCTGCTGGGTGGTGAAGCGAATCATGTCGCTGCCGGTCTGAATCACAATCTGATAGTTGAGCAGATCCTCCCTGACCTCTACTGAGCGGATATCGGCATAGGGAATCTGCAGGGTCACTTCCTTTTTCAGCCCCGCTGTCAGCGTGCTGAACGGCACCAGCACCAGCTCCTCCCGGCACAGCTGCAGCACATAAAACTCCATGCTGAAAAAGTCCGCAATCTTCCCGCTCAGGTTTTCGGGGGCATATTTGACAATGATCCCCCTGTCCTCCAGCGGGTCAAAGCCCGCGTCCCGGATAATTTCCCAAACTTTCTTTTCAGACGCCATGCAAAATCTCCTCCTGTGTTCATCGTTTCTTCCTCCCATCGGAGGAACTACCCACAGTATAGCACTTTTTTCAGAAAAAGCAATATATTTCATACTTTTCAAAAAAAAAATATTGCAAAGCGCCCTTCACAAATGCTTTTCAAGCGGAAGTTTTACCGTATCTTTCGCAAAATCAGCACCACGATGTCCACCAGCAAAAAGAAGGCGAGGAACACCAGCCGGATGGAATTGGTGAAGATGATGACGTTGCTGGTGACGGTGTAGGTAAACTGGGTAAAAATATTCATCGCAATAAAAAGAGCGATCGCACCGTAAAAGCACGCCGACCCCAAAATCGCCCGTCCGTGCTCGTCCCGCCCCTCCCGGGACACCGCGTATCCTACAAAAAAGAGAAAGGACAGCAGGCACAGCCCCCACAGGACATAGACGGTGGTGGTGCTGTTTAAAAAGCCAAGGATCATCTCTCTCATCTTCTCCCTCCTCCTACCGCACCGGCAGCTTGCGCGCGATCAGGACGACCACATCCGCCGTCAGCAGCACCGCGCTGTAGGCGGTCTGCAGACAGTTCATCGTCCGCGTGACTCTCTGGCCTCCCCAGCCGGAGCCGAACACATAGCCCAGCACGTTCATCACAATAAACAGCATGATAAAGGCACACAGAGCGGCGATGGCGATCACCTTGCGCCCGCGCTCGTCCCGCCCCTCCCTGGAAAAGTAGTACACAAAGAAAAGCCCCAGCCACACAAATCCCAGCAGGCTGTTTACCTTCAGGGCCGCATCGCTGTCTATCAGGGCAACCATCCACTGCTCCATCATTCATCCTCCCGAAAATCAAACAGTTCCTCAATCGTCACATCAAATACCCTGGCGATGCTGTACGCCAGCAGCATCGACGGGTTATAGCGGTTTCGCTCCAGCTGCATGATGGTCTGGCGGGACACGCCGACCAGGTCTGCCAGCTCCTGCTGGGTCATCCGCCTGGTTGCCCGGTAGATGTGAATCTTGCTGTCAAAGGTGTATTTGCTTTTTCCCGCCACCTGCTCACCGCCTTTCTTTCTGGAGTCATAGGTCGTTATCAGTATAACACATTTTGCATCCCTTTTAAAAGAATTTTTTTCGGTTGCACCCGGCCAAGCAGGAGGAGGGCGAAGACAACAAGTGTCTTCGCCCTCCTTCAAAGGGGAGTGAATGAATTGTGCCGCAAAAATCGGCTTTCAAAAATGTCGTTTATCAGATCACGTGGTAGGCCAGCAGCAGCTTTTCGATTTCGGTCCCGGAAATCTTCTTGAGCGCTTCCTTGAGGATCATCCGCTCCATCATGCCAAGGTCCATATCGGTAATTTTCCTGCCATCGCGCAGCTCGACGGTCGCCTTGAGCAGCTCCCGGATATCAAAGGCGCTGCCCCACACCTCCGGCACACCGCGGTCGATATCGAGCAGGGTGTACACCGCCTCCATGCCGGTGCGCATCGAGTATTCGGTGGTGAAGATGGTGTCGCGCGGCGTCTCGGCAAACTGTCCGATAAAGGCAAAGTTGACCGCGCCTTCCGGCACCACATCCGGCCGGTCGCCCGCTGTGCGCGGCATAAAGAAAGCGGTGATGTACGGCATCATGCAGGGGATGGTGTTGGCGCTGTGCTCGGCCATCTCCTCAATTTCCGCCTCCGGCACACCCAGGTGATACAGCCACTCCATACAAATCTCCTTGCCTGTGCACTCGCGCATCGGCTTTTTGATATAGTTGCCGGGGCGGTCGCTGAACAGGCCGTAGATCCAGCCGACCAGCTGGCCTTTGGGCTGTTCGCGGAACTGCGGCTGACGGTTGAAGGTCCAGCTGAGCAGCCAGTTGGAATCCTTGACGGTGACAATCCCTCCGGTCACCACCTTGCCGCTGAAGGGGTCTCGGCGGCAGATTTTCTGCACATAAGGCGGAATGCGTCCGTCCAGCGTCGTGACGGTTGCGCTCATCCAGTTGGTCTGCTCCGGGTCATAGCAGAATTTGTCCGGGTTGCCAAAGCTCTCGTCCTGCTCGGCAATCCGCCGCCAGAGGTCCCAGCCGCCTCCCTGTCCAAGCGCCGTGTTGTAAGCCGCCGGCGTGTTCTGGGAGCCAAGAGCCGCGTTCTCCACACAACCGCCGTTGGTGATAAAGAGCAGATCGTTTTCGCTCAGGTCGATCCCCTCCGCCGCCTGCTCCGGACCCACCAGCAATTCGATATGCTTGGCCAGCTTTCGCTCCGGCTGGATGTCAAATCGGATGTCGCTAACCTTGGTGTTGTAGTGGAACTGCACGCCGTGCCCCTCCAGATAGCGGACCATCGGCAGGATCATCGACTCGTACTGATTATAGCGGGTGAAGCGCAGCGCCGAAAAATCCGGCAGCCCGCCGACGTGGTGGATGTACCGCTGGATATACCGTTTCACCTCCAGCGCGCTGTGCCAGTTTTCAAAGGCAAACATGGTGCGCCAGTACATCCAGAAGTTGGACTCAAAGACCTCGTCGTCAAAAAACTCGTTGATTCGTTTGTCATACAGCGCCTCGTCCGGAGTAAAAAACAGCCGCATGATCTCCTTTGCCGCCTCGTCGGAGAGGCCGAACTTGTTGTCTGTGTGAGCGCTTTCGCCGCGGTTCTGGGTCGCGCGCATCAGCGAGTAGTTGGGGTCTTTCTTGTTGAGCCAGTAATACTCATCCAGCACGCTGACCCCTTCCGTCTCGATGGAGGGGATGGAGCGGTACAGATCCCACATCACCTCAAAGTGGTTGTCCATCTCGCGGCCGCCGCGCATGACATAACCAAGCCCCGGGAATTCGTATCCGTCGCAGGCGCCGCCCGGAATCGGATCCTTCTCAAAGATGTGGATATGGCTGCCCGGCATCTGCCCGTCGCGCACCAGATAGCAGGCGGCGGTCAGGGCCGCCAGGCCGGTGCCGATGATGTATGCCGACTTGTGCTCAACATCCTTTGGCTTTTGCGGGCGGGCAAAGGCTTCATAGTTTCCGCTGGAATAATACATAAACGATACCTCCGTTTTTTTATTTTCTGCCTCTATCATAAACAATCTTCCCGCAGGAAACCATAAACAGATTGGCCCCGATGATGAAAAATTCATCATCGGGGCCAATCTGCCCAAACCTTCATACTCTGTTTACAGCTCATTCTCTGTCGGTTCTCATTTTTTCCAGAGCGCGGACAATATCCCCCTCGATCAGAAGGCTGATACGCTCCACAATCCGCTTCGGGTCCTCTTGCATCCCGTCCCGAACCCAATCCAGCATGATCCCGACAAAGGCGTACTTATAAAAATCGGCGATGAATCGCTTGTCCCGCTCCGCCACCGGAATCCCCGCGGCCTGTTCCTCCACCACCGCAAACACCAGCTGCTGCACCATCCGGTAAAGATACCGCTCCACCTGTTCCCGGCTGACTGCGTGATAGACATTTTGAATAAAGGGCTTGTTTTCCAGCACCGCCTCAAAGATATTCAGAAATCCCTCCTGCCAGGTGGCATAGGTCTTTTTTCCATCCAGCGCCCTGGAAGCGTCCTCAAAACAGGCCCACTCCACCAGGTCATAGATGTCCTGAAAGTGATAGTAAAAGGTCATGCGGCTGACCCCGCAGTCCTCGGTGATGTCGGCAATTGTGATTTTGGTCAGCGGCTTTTGCAGCAGCAGCCGTTTCAGCGACGCTTCCAGCGCCTGCTTTGTAATGTTGGACATCACGCGTTCCTCCTCTCCGGCTGCGTGTCTCCTGTTTCTTCCAGGCATCTTGTATACAATACCTCCTTCGCCCCGAAGGAATCCTTCCTTTCCGATGCCAGTAAAAAGCCGTTCTTTTCATAAAAGTGCCTGGCCCTGCCGTTCTGTTCAAAGACCCACAGGGCCGCCCGGCCATATCCTGCCGCCCGCATCTGCTGCAAAAGATGCTCCATCATCATCGAGCCGTACCCCCTGCCCCAGTTTTGGGGAAGGCTGTGGATGCAGACAAGCTCCGCCCAGCCCGGACGCTGTTCCGCCCGGAAGCCGCCCCAGAAAGCCATGCAGTGAGGGCAGTCGTTCAGCAACAGCAGCGAGCCTCTCAGCTGCTGCCCGGTCAGCACCCGGCGGTACATCTGCTCAATGCGCTCCAGCTCCAGATGTTTCTCCAGCTCTTCCCTCGGCAGGATGTCCGCATAGGCCGCCCTCCAGGACTCCACCTGAATCTGCGCCAATATGTTTTCGTCGCCAATTACTGCTTGCCGAATCTGTATCCTGTTCATCCTGTTTTTCCTCTCTACCGCTCCATCCGTCCCAGCGCGTTCTGCGCGCCCGCCACATCGGCGATATTTTCCAGCGCAAAGTAACTGCCGTACCGCCGCCCGTTTCTGCCGTAGCTAATCTCTGAAAACAGGATGGTTCCGGTGCCGTTTTTGTGCAGATGGATGTCCATCGGCGGCAGATCTTCCGCCCGATAAATCCTGACCTTGTTGCCCGAACGGATGATGAGCTTTTTGTTGGTGATGATGTAAAAGGTCTTGTCCCGCAGATAGAGCGTCTGCAAAAACCGCCCGAACAGTAGATAGAGGCCGATGCCGATAAACGGCAGCCCCCACACCACCATCAGGGGTGACCTCGAGGTGGTGACCGCCAAATATTCCCAAAACAGGGCAAAGCCCAGCCAGATGACGCTGAACGGGAGCAGCACAATGTCCCTACTGGTCAGGCTTAACCCCTTCTCCGGCGCGCCTTCCCACAGAATGTATTCATCGTCCATGATGTACGGCTTGCAAAAATCGTAATGTTCCAAATTGGTCATCGGTTGCAAAAACCTCCTCTCATCGCTTTGCCGCTCACCGCAGCTTTTTGGAAAGATACAGCACCAAATCGTCGTCGTTGCGGCAGTCGGCATAGGGCGCACAGACCGCGTCCCGGTACCAGACGCCGCTTCCGTCCGGGATATACCCGCGCTTGATGTACATCCGCTGCGCGCTGCCATACCCGCTGTGCAGTCCAACCCCCAGAAAGACGGTGTCGGCATGCTCCGCCGCAATCCGCTCGGCCGCATCCATCAGCCTGCTGCCGATGCCGCGGTTGCGGTACTTTGCCAGCACCCCAAAATCGACAATCTCCGGGATGCCCTGCCCGGCAAACGCCCCCTGCTCCGGGGCAAGATAGACGTTGATGTATCCGGCGACCTGCCCGCAGTACTCAGCTGCCAGGGCAATTGCCTTTCCCTCCTGCTGGTCCCGGAGCCGCTGCTCATACTTTTTCGGGCTGGCGTTGACCCAGCCCTGTGCGACCTCCTCGCGGGCAATTACCTGCGCGTCCTCGGGCCGCAGGGAGCGGATGGTGATCTTCTCATCCATTTCGTAAATCATTCCGCCGCCCCCTTAACAGCCGCGTTCCAGATAAACCGACTCCCTGCCGTCCTCCACAAAGGATTCCTGCACGGCAAAGCCGTTCTTTTCCAGCACCCGAATCGAGGCTTTGTTGTCCGCAAAGGTGAAGGCCCCGACCGAGCACAGCGAAAAGCGCTCCACTGCCTGCTGCAAAAACAGCCCGACCGCTTCGGTGGCAGCACCCTTTCCCCAAAGGGCCTTGTCGAAGATGCAGTAGCTGAGCATCGCGTTGGGGGACTGCTCGCAGTCGATGCAGTAACACCAGACGTCCCCGACGTAGCGCCCGTCCGCGTAGATGGTCCTTCCAAAGCTCGCAGCACCCGGCAGCAGGGTCGCCTCAAAGTTCGCCAGCGCCTGCTCCAGGCTCTCCACGCTTCGCGGCAGCATCCGCTCAATCTGCTCATCCTGCGTCTGCTCAAAATAGACGCGCACATGCCCGGCGGTGCGCTCGCGCAGCTCGATCTTCATCTTCGCTCCTCCGTTCTTCCTACAGCTTGTTTACCAGCTCTTTAAAGTGCCGTCCCCGCGCCTCAAAATCCGGGTAGAGGTCAAAGCTCGCGCAGGCCGGGGAGAGCGAGACGATGTCGCCTTCCCCCGCGATTTCCCGCGCCTTCTCCACCGCCTGCTGCATGTTGGAGACGTGGTAGATGGGCAGCGCCTGCTCGTCAAAATCCGCGCAGGCCCGCACCGCCGCCTCGATTTTTGGGGCGGTGACGCCCATCAGAATCAACGCCTTGACCTTTTCCACAATCTTGGGGGCCAGTGGCTCGAACGGAATCTTCTTGTCGTAGCCGCCCGCAAGCAGGATGATTTTCTGGTGGAAGGAATTGAGCCCCGCAATCGTCCTGGTCGGGCTGGAGGCAATCGAATCGTTGTACCATTTGACCCCGTCCAGCTCCCGCACAAACTCGATGCGGTGCTCGACGCCGGGGAAGGATTTTGCCACCGAGACGATGTTCTCCCGGGAAACCTCCCCCCACACCGCGCTGATGGCCGCCAAATAATTTTCGACATTGTGGATGCCGGGGATACGAATCTGATCCATCGGCAGGATGGCGGTGGTGCCTTTGCGGTCGTTCATGTAAAGAACGCCATCCTCGCCGAGATAGGCGCCGAGCGCCGGCTTTGTCCTGCGGCTAAACTGCAACGCCATACCGCGCACCTGAGGCACAAAGGAGGCGGTGATCTCGTTGTCGGCGTTGAGCACGGTGCGGCTCAGGCCCCCCTGGTGCAGATAAATGTTGCGCTTGGCGTCGATGTACTCCTGCATGTCCTTGTGGACGTCGAGGTGGTTGGGCGAGATGTTGGTGATGATCGCCACGTCGGGGGACTTGCGCATCGAAATCATCTGGAAGCTGGACAGCTCCACCACCGCGCGGTCCTCCGGGCCGATCTGCTCGATGCGAGGCAGCAGCGGAAAGCCGATGTTGCCGCCCAAAAAGACGTTGAAGCCCTGCGCCTTTAAAAATTCCGCAATCACCGAGGTGGTGGTCGTCTTGCCGTCCGAGCCGGTGACCGCATAGATCTTGCAGGGGCACAGGTCGAAAAACAGCTCCATCTCGCTGACCACCGCCACGCCGCTGCGCTGCGCCTCCTGCAGGGCCGGGTGATAGTAGTACATGCCCGGCGTGCGCAGAATCATGTCCTCCTCACACAGGTTGTCCAGATACCCTTTCCCCAGAATGAGCCGGATGCCGAGCGCCTCCAGCTGCCCGGCCTCCTCGCCGATCTGCTCGCGGGTGCGCTTGTCCCGCAGGCTGACCCGCGCGCCCTTCGATGCAAACATCGGTAAAAGCTCCCTGTGGCTGCGGCCCAGTCCAATGAAGGAAACCTTTTGATCCTTTAGGCCGCGATAAAATAATTCCAGTTTGTCGTTCATATCGATAACCCCCTTGTTTTGGTTCAGGCAGGAAGATTCAAAATTCTTTTTTCATTATACACGTTCGCGGGGCCGCTGTCGAGTAAAGATGGTCAATTTTTCGCCCTCCCTCAAAAGATTCCTTCCCACAAAACGGTGGAAAAGGGTTTGACATCGATTGATAAAATCGATATAATTATAGTAAAGCAATTTATTTTTTCTATCTTGTTGCAGGGAAAGGAGACTTCTTATGAGAAAGATCGTTTTGTACGGAACCGGCACATGAGGCGGCTGCCCACCAGTGAAAGAGGTTCTTTCAGAGAATAACATCAAATATATGTACGTCGACATCTGCGAGAGCGTCGGCAAATTAAAACAGTTCCTCAAAATTCGCGACACCGCGGACGCCTGCAAGGAGATCCGCGAGCAGCATCGCGCCGGCATCCCCTGCATCGTTATCGACGACGAGGTCATCCCGGTCAACAGCCCGGAACATATGCAGCAGCTGATCGAGCAGTATCACCTGCAGCAGGCTTAGCTTCTTCTCCGCCCAAAAAAGTCTGTGCGGCGGCCCTTCGGTTGCAAGGGCCGCCGTTTTTTTGCGCGGTTCTATCGAAAAAATATTCAGTCGAACACCTGCTCCTTTTAAAAAAGCGATTGGACGGCGGCGCCATCCGGGGGTATCATAAAAAGAGAAGATTCTATTTTCCCCGGAAAGGAAGCGGCAAAATGAGAAAAATTATATTTTACGGCACCCCCACCTGTAAAGACTGCCCGCCCGCCAAGGCGGTCCTGGAGGAAAACAACATCAAATTTCTCTTTGTGGACGTCTGCGAAAGCGTCGGAAAGCTGAAGATGTTCCTCAAACTGCGCGACACCGAGGACGCCTTCCAGGAGGTGCGGAAACAGCACAAGGTCGGCGTGCCCTGCATCGTCATCGACGATGAGACTATTGTCATCCAAAACCCCGACCACGTTCGCCAGCTCATCGAGCAGTATCACCTCAAGGAAGAATAAAACCTAAACCAAAACAAAAGACCTCCCGGCGGGGAGGTCTTTTGTTTTGCGCTTTATGTCTGTCAGTGCAGAAAATCCTCCTGCGGGAGGGAATCGCCGCCTGTCAGCCAGCCGATTATATCAAACCTCCCCGAAAGATAGGCCTCCTCCGGAACCGCAAAGTGGTCGGCTCCTTCTATAACGGTAATGTATGCTTGGGCATTTTGTTCGGACAGGGCCTCGACCATCTGCACCGAAAGGAAGGGATCGACAACCGCGTCCTCGCTGCCAACCACCATACAGGCAGACTGCGCAGCTTGGAGACATTTTCTGCGCTGGCCTGTACGCTGCCGCTCAGCGGCGCAATCGCACAAAAGCTGTCCGGATACCGAAGCGCCAGCTGCCACACGCCGGTGCCGCCCATGCTGTGCCCGGTGAGGCTCACCCGTTCCGGGTCGGTTTGGCAGCTTTCCTGCACCGCGCTGACCAGCTGCATCAACGCCTCCTGCACATCTTCCCAGCCCCTGCAGGCAGCAGGCAGCTGTGGGATAAGAACATAGGCCTCCGGGGCAAGCTGTCCGTTCTGCAGATACTGCGGCAGGCTGTCAGCCTGGGTGACCAGTTCCAGGTCGTCCCCCTTGCCGCTGCCGCCGTGCAGGTAAAGAATAAGCGGCATATTTTCCACCGCTCCCGCCGGCGTATAAAGCCAGTAGCCGATCACGCGGCCGTTGCGCAGCGTAAAATGCTGCGGCGTAAAGGAGGCCTGTTGAACCTCCTCCTCGTTTTGCTGCTCCTCAGGAACAGCGGTCTCCGACTGCTCTGTCAAACCCTGGTCACCGGGAACAGATGGTTTAACCTGTGTTTCGGACATTGCTGTTTCGCCCGCTTTGTCAGGGTCGCTCCGCTCCGCGGCCTCTTCCTGTTCGCCGGAAGTTTCTTCTGCATCTTCTTCCACAGCCGCAGGGATCAGCGTTGTTTTTTCGGTTGCGCTTTCCTCATTCGGGCGGCAGCTGCTCATGGTAAGCAAAAGAGCAATCGCTAAAACGCAGACTAAAATCTTTTCCATCGTTTCCTCCTCAACAACAGGCGTTTTTTTGCAGAAAGCCTTCCGCCTTGCCTTCTTCTTTCAGCAGAAAAACCTCCCGATGGGAGGTTTTTCCGGATTGTACAATATGGTCATTTTTAAGAATCTTTTTCTTGCAAAAGCCCTACGCAACGCACAGCCTATTTTTCTAGCTGGCCGCAAGCGTACAACAAAGTTTTTCGAGTTCTGCGGAGCTCGAAAAGCAGGCGCTGCCCGCTGGACACCCGCTTCCTTTTGAAAAGGAAGCGAAACTTCATCTGTACAAACCCGGTCCCGCGAGGTAGAAAATCCGATTTTCCACCCAACCAATACGCGAACTGGGTGCGGCATCATGCCGCCGCGGATTGGGTGCAGGCTCAGTCCGCCGTGAATTCAGTCCACACGCAGCCCCAGTCCCGCGAGGTAGAAACCTAACCCCCACGCCAAACCAATACGTGAATTGGGTGCGGCATCATGCCGCCGCGAACTGGGTGCAGGCTCAGCCTGCCTATTTGGCGTAGTCGACGGCGCGGCTTTCGCGGATGATGTTGACCTTGATCTGTCCTGGATACTCCAGCTCCGACTCGATCTTGTTGACGATGTCGCGTGCCAGAATGGTCATCTTGTCGTCACCGATCACCTCCGGACGGACCATGATACGAATCTCGCGGCCCGCCTGAACCGCATAGCACTTCTCTACGCCGTCAAAGGAGTTCGCAATCTCCTCCAGCTTCTCCAAGCGCTTGATGTAGTTTTCCAGGTTCTCCCGTCTTGCTCCCGGGCGCGCCGCGCTGATGGCGTCAGCGGCCTGGACAATGCAGGCAACCAGTGTCTTTGGCTCCACGTCGCCGTGGTGCGCCTCGATGGCATGGATGACTGCCGGGCTTTCCTTGTATTTTCTGGCCAGATCGACACCGATCTTGACGTGGCTTCCCTCAATCTCGTGGGTCAGCGCCTTGCCGATGTCGTGGATTAAGCCCGCACGTTTGGCGGTAGCGACGTCAGCGCCCAGCTCCGCCGCCATCACGCCGGCAAGCTGTGCAACCTCAATCGAGTGCTGCAGCACGTTCTGGCCGTAGCTGGAACGGTAGCGCATGCGGCCCAGCAGCTTGACCAGATCCGGGTGCATGCCGTGCACGTTGGCCTCCAGAACGGCGCGCTCGCCGTCCTGCTTGATCTTGTTTTCAATCTCACGCTGCGCCTTCTCAACCGTCTCCTCGATTCTGGCCGGGTGGATTCTGCCGTCCTGAATCAGGCGCTCCAGCGAAATGCGGGCAATCTCACGCTTGACCGCGTCGTGGCTGGAGAGGGTGATCGCCTCCGGGGTGTCATCGATAATCAGGTCGACGCCGGTCAGCGTCTCCAGGGTGCGGATGTTGCGGCCCTCGCGGCCGATGATGCGTCCCTTCATCTCGTCGTTTGGCAGCGGCACAACCGAGACGGTCATCTCGCCGACATAATCGGAAGCGCACTTCTGAATGGCGGTGGCGATGATCTCCTTGGCCTTCTGCTCGGATTCGTCCTTAAATTTCTGCTCGTAGGCGTTGATCTTGACCGCCTTCTCGTGCACCAGCTCGTTTTCCAGGTTGGAAAGCAGGTACTCCTTGGCCTGCTCTGCGGTGTAGCCGGAAATCTTTTCCAGCGCCTCAAACTGCTGGGCCTTGATCTCGTTGGCCTCGCGCAGCTTGGCTTCCGCCTCCTTGATGCGGTTCTGCAGGGTGTCCTCTTTCTTTTCCAGGTTATCCATCTTGCGGTCGATGGATTCTTCCTTCTGCTGGATGCGTCTTTCCAGGCGCTGCACCTCGTTGCGGCGCTCCTTGACTTCCTTTTCTACCTCGTTGCGCTGCTTGTGGATCTCGTCCTTTGCCTCCACCAGCGCCTCTTTTTTCTTGACCTCAGCGTCCTTGATGGCGTCGCTGATGATGCGTTTTGCCTCTTCCTCGGCGGTGCCAAGCTCGGCCTCCGCCACCTTTTTGCGGTACTGGATTCCCAACGGGAACGCCACCGCGATGCCTGCTGCCAGCGAAATGAGGATGCAGGCCAGATAACTGATCATAGAACCCATGAAAATGTTCTTCCTCCTTTATCAATCTGTCCAAGAGTTTCAGCGCGGAAAAACTTCCGCCTGTGAAAATTAAAAAAGGGCCGCTGCCCGCCTGCATTTTTTCCGGACATGACAAAACTTCCGAACCGCGCACCTTTTTACAAAATGCACGTTCAGAGCCCATTCTCAAAGACAGGAGAAAGAAGCGAAGTGACCTGTTTTTCGATATTGTTTTTTTACTATCTGTAATAAAAGTAAAATAAACTCCAAAGAGGATTGCAATTTAATCAGGATGTTGGTATGAAAATATCTATTTTGCCGTTACACCTTGAACCCAAAACGACTGCATTGCGCAAAGCGCGCAACTGTCCTCCATCAAAAGGGGTCGTTTCGAAAATCTTATTCGATCTCAACTCATCCGAGAATATGCTCTGAAAAGCCATCTATTTTGCTGCCGCCACAGGCGTGCAACCAAAAAAGCGCGGCGCCGCGTCTTAAAAAAACGCCTCCCAAACCGGTGGAGAGGATGCGCCGGGCGCTTTGAGAATAACCTTACCGCCACAATTTTTTTACCGAAAATGTGTTTGGTACATCTTTATTTTATCTGTTACGGTAGGACTTGTCAAGAAAATTGTGTTGACATTTCAGAGTTTGGGTGGTAACATGAAAACAAAGTAAAAAAGAAATATCCCAAAATCGTCGAAGGGGAAGCTGGACAGCAACACTTTTGCCGGACAGAGAACGGGCGCAGCACCTGAGGGTGCGGCTGGAAGCGCCCGCGGCAAAAAGCAGCCCGGTACCGCCCCGGAGAGCGCGTGAAAAAATTTTTTAAGCGCGACGCAGCGGCAGCGTTACAGGCCGGACAAGTGACGTCCCCTTTTGGCGGGCGTAATGCGGGTGGAACCGTGGAGCTTTGTCAATTTTTGAGCTTCATCCCAGATTTTGGGATGGAGCTTTTTTATTTGAATCCTTGGCTTTTTCAGAAGGGGGGAAGGCGGATGGAGAAGGACGGCACTTCACAAACCAAAGAGATCTGCGACATCTATGACGTCTACGGCAACCGCACCGGCAAGACCTTTGTGCGCGGGGAACCGCTCTCCAACGGGCAGTATGTCATGGTGGTGGATGTCTGGATTGTCAACAGCCGGGATGAAATTCTCATCCAAAAGCGTTCCGAGCAGAAAAAGGACCTGCCCGGCACCTGGGCCACCCACAGCGGCTGCGTCCTGGCCGGGGAAAGCTCCCTGCAGGCCTGCATCCGCGAGCCGCTCGAGGAAATCGGCATCCACATCCTCCCTTCCCAGATTCACAAGCTCAACCGCAAACTAAAGGGCAAGCTGCTCTCCGAAAATTTTGTGGTGGAGCAGGACTTTGACCTCGCCGACGCTGTCCTGCAGCTCGAGGAGGTCAGCCAGGTCAAGTGGGTGACGGTGCCGCAGCTGAAACAGATGGCGAGCCGCCGGGAATTTTACCGCTACCCCGAATTTTTCGACGTAGTTCGGTTTCTGGAGGAGCGCAGGAAACGAAAAAGAAACACAAAACCTTTTGATAGACCCTAAAGGAGGAAATTATCTATGATCCATATCACTCTCAAAGACGGAAGCGTCAAGGAATTTGAAGCGGGCGTTTCGGTCATCGACGTGGCCAAATCCCTGGGCGCGGGCCTTGCCAAAGCGGCCTGCTGCGGCAGAATCAACGGCAAGGTCGCCGACCTGCGCACCCCCATCACCGAGGACTGCCACCTGGAAATCTGCACCTTCGACGACGAGGACGGCAAAAAAACCTTCTGGCACACCTCCTCCCATGTGATGGCGCAGGCGGTCAAACGCCTGTACCCGCAGGCTAAATTCGCCATCGGTCCGGCCATTAAGGAAGGCTTCTACTACGACTTCGACGTGGAAAAGCCCTTCACCCCGGAGGACATCGAGAAGATCGAGGCCGAGATGAAGAAGATCGTCAAGGAAAAGCTGCCGCTGGAGCGCTTTGAGCTGGACGTTCCTCAGGCGCTGGAACTGATGAAGGACGAGCCTTACAAGGTCGAGCTGATCGAGGAGCACGCAGGCAAGGGCGAAAAGATCAGCTTCTTTAAGCAGGGCGAGTTCACCGACCTGTGCGCCGGCCCGCACCTGATGGACGTCTCCCCCATCAAGGCCTTCAAAATCACCTCCGCCACCGGCGCTTACTGGAGAGGCGACAGCAGCAAGGCGACCCTGTGCCGCCTGTACGCAATTTCCTTCCCGAAGGCAAGCGAGCTGGAAGCGCACCTGGCAGCCATTGAGGAGGCCAAAAAGCGCGACCACCGCAGACTGGGCAAGGAGCTTGGCCTGTTCATGATGGCAGACGAGGGCCCGGGATTCCCGTTCTTCCTGCCAAAGGGCATGGTGCTCAAGAACACCCTGCTGGAATACTGGAGAGAGTGCCACAAGCGTTACGGCTATGTGGAGATCTCCACCCCGATCATCCTCAACCAGGAGCTGTGGCACCGCTCCGGCCACTGGGATCACTATAAGAACAACATGTACACCACCGTCATCGACGGCGAGGACTACGCCATCAAGCCGATGAACTGCCCGGGCGGCATGCTGGTCTATAAGAACGAGCCCCATTCCTACCGCGACCTGCCGCTGCGCATGGCCGAGCTGGGTCTGGTTCACCGCCACGAGCTCTCCGGCGCGCTGCACGGCCTGTTCCGCGTCCGCTGCTTCACCCAGGACGACGCGCACATCTTCATGACCCGCGACCAGATGAAGGAGGAGATCAAAAACGTCGTCAAACTGTTCGACGAAATCTACTCCACCTTCGGCCTGACCTACCAGATCGAGCTGTCCACCATGCCGGAGGACCACATGGGCGACGAGGAGATCTGGCACTTTGCGGAGGCTACCCTGCAGGCAGCCATCACCGAGATGGGCAAGGACTTTGTCATCAACGAGGGCGACGGCGCCTTCTACGGCCCGAAGCTGGACTTCCACCTTGCCGACTCGCTGGGCAGAACCTGGCAGTGCGGCACCATCCAGCTCGACTTCCAGATGCCGGAGCGCTTTGAGCTGGAATACACCGGCGAGGACGGCCAGAAACACCGCCCGGTTATGATTCACCGCGCGCTGCTTGGCTCGATCGAGCGCTTCATCGGCGTCATCACCGAGCACTATGCAGGCGCCTTCCCGACCTGGCTATCCCCGGTTCAGGTCAAGGTCATCCCAATCTCCGAGAAGGTTGCCGACTACGCCAAACAGGTCACCGAGAAGCTCGACGCAGCCGGTGTCCGCGTAGAAAACGACCTGCGCCCGGAGAAGATGGGCTACAAGATCCGCGAGGCCCAGCTGCAGAAGATTCCTTACATGCTGGTTGTCGGCGAGAAGGAAGCCCAGGCAGGCACCGTCTCGGTCCGCACCCGCAACGGCGAGGATCACGGCGCGATGGCACTGGATGAGTTCACCGCTCACATCCAGAAGGAAATCAAGGAAAGAACCAACTGCCTCTAATCATCTCAGCCGCAGTGAACAGGGCTAAAGCGCATAACATTCAAAAAAGACCTCCCGACGGGAGGTCTTTTTTATAACCCTAAAAAACTTTCCTGTTTTCACCGTTCACTCAACCGGACCGGCTGGCGAATGATGGTCCGTCTTTTCTCCGGAGCCACCTTGCGGGCATCCGAAAGGTAGATCTCGTGGTGAAGGCGGGTGCGGCTCAGGTCGGTCTGATACCCCTGCTCGCTGACAAAGGCGTTCATCCGGTCAATGGAATCCTGCTCGCTGTCGAAGCTGCCGGTGTGCAGAAGCTGCGCACACAGTCCCTCCTCCACCCGCAAAAATTCTGCCGGGGAGCAGTCAAGTTTCTTCTTGCGCTCCGCTGTCCGGACAGCCCACTCAAAATCCTCCCGCCGGACAAAATCGGGCAGGCGCAGCACCGAAATCCAGTGGAAGGCCGACTTGTCCCTGAGGGAAATTTTCGCTGCCTCCTGCCACCAGAAACCCTCCAGAGGAGGGACAACATAGTCGAAAAAGCCCGCGATGGCATACCCGCTTTTGGGACTCATTTTCAGCGTGTAGGCCACGGCGTAAAGGATCGAAACAGCCTGCTGATAGCTCCCCTGCACTTGGTTGGGGTCGCCCTGCCCGCGGACAGCCAGATAGCTGCAGGGCGGCACCTGCACAATCTGCGGCTGCCGGCCGGCCCGGTACAACGGTTCCTTTTTAAAATCGAACGGCATCGTTTCCCCTCCTTCCCGTTTATTCTGCCAGCGGCACACAGACCTCGGTGACCCAGTGGTCGGGGTTGGGGTCCATGGCCGGGGAGACATGGTAGATGTTGAACATCGGCCCCTTTATACGGCAGCCGTTCTGCTCCACCCAGCGGGCGATCTCGGCATAGACCTGACCGACCTGGTCGTGCCTGCCATTCAGCATCGCGGTGGCGGCGATGATAGAGGGGATGGTTTTAAACTGCACGTTTTGGCAGCCGGAAAAGCTGCCGGAGACGACGCTGCGGATCTCGACGTCTACCTCCCGCTCACAAAAGCCCTCGTCGTAATAGACGGTCATCAGGCCCTTCTTCTCCGACATCTGGCCCTCCGCGCCCAACTGCCGGAGGGCCTGCCGCATTTCCTTCCACAGCTCTCCCTCCTGCTCATAGCAGGGGATCACTCTGCGCAGAGCTGCCACCTGCATGGCGGGAAAGGTTTTCTTTTCCACATGAAACAAAGACATATTCTGCTCCTTTCTTAGCCGGTCGATTGCCGACTGCACCAGGGCGATCCGATGCTGCAGTTCCTGCTGCTGGTCTTTCAGCTGCAGCTGCTGGAGGGCCAGAAACCGCTCCAGCTCATGCGGATTTTGCAGCTGCTGCAGCATTTGGCCGATTGTCTGCAGGCCAATGCCCATCTCCCGCAGCAGCTGGATGCGGGCAATCTGGCTCAGCTGCTGCGCGCTGTAATACCGGTAACCGTTTTCCGGCCCCACCTGATCGGGAACCAGCAGGCCAATCTCGTCGTAGTGGCGCAGCGTGCGGATGCTGACCCGGGCTAGCTTTGAAAATTCTCCGATTCGAAACATAGAAGGTACCTCCTGTCAAGCGTTTTGCTGAGCTCCCTTTCAGTATAAACCCTCCCCCAACGGGAGGGTCAAGCCGCAGAAAATAAAAAGTTGCTCCCCTCCATTTACCGCATATTTTGTAAAAATTGCGCCCTTCGCCTTGCACATTTTCCGCGATTCCTCTATAATAAAATCGGATTGATATGCAACCTGATGTTTTTTCTTCCTTTCTCGGAGAAAAAACAACCATAGGAAGGAATGGATCGGTGAACCATAAAGTTTTATTGTTGAACGCCGGCTTTTCCCTGTATGGCCTGATCCAGCAAAACCCCACGCTCAAACAGCAGTTTGCGCTGCTGGGGCTCAACTTTGGCAACGAGGTCATGGTGAACGACCGCCAGCAGCTGATCGGACAGATCAGCCAGTCGGTCAAAAACTGCCGCCTGCTGCTGCTGGTCGACAACGCTCCCGAGCTGCGCGCCCGGGAGATTCTGGCGCAGGGCTTCAATAAGCCCCTGCATCAGGATGAAAAGGCCCTACAGGATATCCGGGAATATTTAAGCCAAAACGGGCGGATGGCAAACGCCCGCCTGCAGAACGCCATGATTCCGCAGGACGCGGTTCCCTTAAGCGACCCCGGCTGCGGACAGGCCGGATTCGCCCTGTTTTTCCCGCAGACCTGCGTGGCGCTTGTCTCCGGTTCCGCCAAGGATGTGCTGCGGCTGGTGGCCAACCAGCTGTTCCCGCTGCTGCTGCGGCAGCTCTATCCGGGCGCGGTGACAGCGGACATCCCGCTGCGCGACGACCGGGTGGAGGAGGTGGAGGACTACATCGACCGCACCTCCAGCCGCCGGGTCAGCGGCTTTCTGCCCATTCTGGGCGGCAGTGCCTCCAGCCCTGTGCTGCGGCTGATCGCCATCCAGGAGGACGAAAGGACCTCCCGCCAGTGCTGCGACAGCTTTTTGGAGGACCTCACCAGCGAGTGCGGCAAGGTCAGCACCATCCCCGGCCTGGGAACCCGGGGCCTGCGCGCGGTGGAAAAAAAGCTGGGCCGCCGGCACGAGCCGGTCGCCGCCTTTGCCGCCAACACAGCAGCTGTATCTGCTGCTTCCAGCGGCCGCTACACCGCCCCTGCGGCGGCAGTGACAGCAAAAGCATCCTCCCTCGCTCTGGACGATGAGGACGAGCTGTACGCGATGCAGGAATATGAGGACGAGGACGACGGGTACGAGGATGAGGACGACTTCGACGAGCAGACCGTCTCCCGCCGCCAGCAGAAAAAGGAACAGAAGCGCGCCCGCAAACAGAGCAAAAAACAACGCGAAGAGGACGACCAGCCGCGCCGGCGCTCGCCGCTTGTCAAGGTGCTGCTGGTTGTCTTTATCCTCATCTTTGTCGGCTCGGTCGGCTACCTCGGCTACTACTACTGGAAGTCGGCCCAGAACCGCGCCAACTATCAGACGCTGCGCGAGGTGTACGACAGCCCCACCCTGATCGCTCCGGCCGGCTACCCGTCCGACTACGACAAGTCCTTTGCGGCGCTGTGGGAGATCAACCCCGACATCGTGGGCTGGATCAGCATCGACGGCACCGACCTGGACTATCCGGTCGTGCAGACCACCGACAACACCACCTATTACCGGACAAACTTTGAGGGCGAATACAGCGAGCACGCTGTCCCGTTCGTCGATGCGGCGGTCGATCTTTCCAAGCCCAGCACCAACACCATCATCTACGGGCACAACATCCGCACCGACGGCCAGATGTTCAACATCCTCAAGGGCTATACCAGCCTGGAATACTACCAGCAGCACCCGGTCATCCAGTTCGACAGCGTCTACCGTGAGGGCAAGTACAAGATTGTCTCGATCTTCTACACCAACACCCTCGCCGAGCACGGGGAGATCTTCCCCTACCATGAATTTATCGACGCCGCCAGCGAGCAGGAGACGCAGGAATACATCGACGACGTGCTCATCCGCAGCATCATCAACACCGGCGTGGATGTGCTCCCGTCCGACGAGCTGCTGACCCTCTCCACCTGCACCTATGAGTTCCACGAAGCCCGCTTTGTCATCGTGGCCCGCAAGGTCCGCGACGGCGAAAGCGAGACGGTGGACACCTCTCAGGCAACGATGAACCCCAGCCCGCTCTATCCGGATATCTGGTACCAGCTGTTCGGCGGCACCAAACCGGACGAGGCGCAGCTCAAAGCTGCGCTGCACGCAGGGCAATAAATAAACAAAAGCACCAAAGGAGGAACTGACAAATGATACAAGCGCAAAACGTACAGCAGCCGCCACAGGGCGTAACCGCTGAGCTCTACAGCCAGCTGGAGGACTATCTGGCGCTGGGAAGGCTGGAGTCGGACATCGGCAAGGAAGATTCCCAGCAAAAGACAACCCGCCGGGTCATCAAGAAAAAGAGCAGCCGCCAGCAGGAGGAAGAGAGCAGCGCAACCAGCTCCGGAACACTCTCCATCCAGGTAAACGGCGAGGTTATCCGCGGCTCCGCGTCGGAGATTATCGGACGCATGGTGGAAGCGGAGATGGGGCCGACCTTCCAGGAGGAGGCACTCAAGGCACAGGCCGTCGCGGCGTACACCTATGTGCGCTACCACAATCAGCGCGGAACCTCCCCTTCCGTTGTCGCCAAGGATACCGTTTCGGATGAGGTGCAGGACGCGGTCGACCAGGTCATCGGCGAAGCGATCTACTATGACGGCGAGTACATCAACGCCACCTTCTGCGCCTCCAATGCGGGGCAGTCGATGGACGCCGAGCACGTCTGGGGCGGCTATCTGCCGTATCTGGTCAGCGTAGAAAGCCCCGGCGACACCACCCTGAAGGCTTACGGCGCGACCGAGAGCTTTTCGGAGGAGGAGATTGCCGACTACATCGCCGACTACTGCGGCATCAACCCCTACAGCTACGGCGACCCGGAGGACTGGTTCTCCGATCCGGAGTACATCAACGGCCACTATGTCGACAGCATCCTGGTCTGCGGCCAGCAGCTCAGCGGCCGCGAAGTGCGGGAAAACCTGCTGGAAGCACAGATCAACTCCGCCGCCTTTGAGGTGGACTATTCGGACGGCGTCTTTACCTTCACCACCTATGGCTACGGCCACGGCGTCGGCATGAGCCAGCAGGGCGCGGACTATTACGCCATGCAGGGCTGGGACTATGTGGACATCCTCACCCACTACTACACCGGCACCACCGTCCGGTAAGCACTTGCAAAATAAACCGTAAAAAAAAGGCTTTTCCGATACGGAAAAGCCTTTTTTTATTTGCCCTACTGCGGGGCCTGATAATACTGCGCGTGGCGGCTCTGCCCGCCAAAGAGGTTGTCGTAGGCAAGCGTGCGGTAGTCCTCAATCAGGGTGGTGTACTCGTTCTGTTCCAGGTGGCTGTAGGCCTTGCCGTTTTGGTCGATGTAGCCCACAAAGGTCATGGCCGGCAGGACCTCCTGAAAATTTTGCAGGTAGTTTTCGTACAGCGAATTTTCAATCCCCGCGTAGGAGAGCAGATATTGTCCCAGGAAATTTAAGCTGGTGGTGGGGATCTCGTCGTCCGGCAGGTCGTAGTTTGCCCAGATCAAAAACGGGGTCTTGTACTTGCCCATGTACTGCTCCATCGTCATCTGATCCTGGGTGACGCCGTAGGCTTTGTCCAGAAATTCCTGCTCCACCGAGGGTTGATGATCGCCGAACATCAGGATGATGGTCGGCTCCTCCTGCTGGCTGAAGTAGTCCACCAGCAGCCGGAAGGCCTCGTCAGTCTTGTTGGCGAGGGTCAGGTACTGCTCGGCCATCGGGTACTTGCCCGGCTCGTCGGTGAGCTGCACCTCGGCGGGGTAATCCTCCACCGTGTAGCTGCCGTGGTTCTGGATGGTGACGTTAAAGAGGAACAGCCGCTCCTCCGGGTCCTTGTGCTCAAACTCATAGATGATCTGACGAAAGGAAGACTGGTCGCTGACATAGCCGTGCTCCTCGGTGACCGGCACGTCCATGTCGTCCACGCACTTAAACTCGTCGAAGCCCAGCAGCGGATAAGCCTGGTTGCGCTGCCAGGAGGTGCGCTCGCCGGGGTGGAAGGCCAGGGTGCGGTAGCCGTTTTCTTTAAGCAGCGAAGCCAGCGAAGCAGACGGCTCCAGAATGTACTGCTGATAGGGGATGCTGCCCGACGGCAGAAAGGCCATCGAGTTGCCGGTCAAAAACTCAAACTCACTGGCGCTGGTGCCCGCGCCGAACACCGAGGTGTAGGTGTGGCCAAAGATGAGGTTGTCCAGCGAGTCGATGTAGTCGGTGACGCTCTCGCTCAGCGAAAGGTTTCCGAAATCCTCAAAGTCCGCCCAGGACTCGTTCATGATAGCGACGATGTTGGGGCGGGTGTCGGTCGAAACGGCCGGCTCCTTTTCGGTGACGCCGGCGGCGATGCGCTCAATGTTTTCAGCAGAGGGGTCCTGCGGCTCCTCCACCGACATGAACTGGGTGTTGCGCAGAAAGACCGCCAGCGCCCCGTCCTGCGAGTAGGAGCCGGACTGGTCCCAGACGTCGGTCTGGATGCCGAAGGTTTCCAGCGCGGCGGGATTGAGCACCGGGTAAGCGCAGGCCGCGATGGCGCACAGGTAGCCCGCCCGCAGCCGCAGCCGGTTTTTGGAGGGACGAAACCGTCCGCGCAGCAGCTGCTTGCGCAGCAGAAAGATCATCCCCGCCAGCAGCAGGAGGCAGACCACCATCTGCAAATTGAGCGAGAAGCGGTAGCTGTCCGCCACCGCCGCCGCTGTCCCCAGGGCGGTGAAGTCCCACGGCAGGATGGGGGTACCGCGAAACAGCGAAACGTAGTAGTTGGCGATCCCCCACACAAAGCACAGGACGTGGGTAATCACACTGCACAGAACGATGTAGTTGGTCAGGGCGCACAGGGTGAAATGCACCACCCCGATGCACAGGTAGTTGGCAAGCAAAACACTGAGCGAATAATCCCAGGGCAGGTTGCCGCAGTAGGCAAACTGCATCAAATAAAAGGCGGTGATGGGGGTGAGCAGCATCAGCAGGGCAAGAAACGTCTCCTGCCGCGAAAAATGCCGGCGCACAAATTCTTTTACACGATTCATGATCGGATGGATTCCTTTCTAACACAAAAAATGAAAGCGGTCGGCCTTCCCTTATCCAAACGAGAAAGGCGGTCGATTTTCGTCAAAAAATCAAGGGTATGTAAAAATCATGTAAAAGCTATTATAGAACAATTGTCGGGGAATGTCAAAGGGAAATGGATGGAGGCGGATTTGATTTTTGTGGAGCGAAAAGTTTCGTTTCAGGGACTGGGGCTTGTGGCCTAAAATAGAAAAACCTCCCGGTGGGAGGTTTTTCTGGGTTGTACGATATAGTGAATTTGCTGGGAACTTTTTCTCTTACAAAAGCCCATCTCAAGCTCGGGAAGCTGAACTGTGTTCAGCTTCAGGTCACGCTACACCAAGCCAAATTTTCAGCCAGCTACAAGCGTGACTTGGCGCTTGAACGATAAAGGGATTTCGCCGTTTCTCTGCAAACCTGGGAAGTTGAACGCAGTTCAACTTCGAGTCACGCAACGCATAATCTATTTTCCCTGCCAGCTACAAGCGTGACTTGGCGACCAAAGGCTTTGCCTTTGGAAACCACAAGCTTTTAAAAAAGCTTGACCAAAACTTTTATTTTCCGGAATCCGGTGCCGCGAGGTAAAAAGCCAAGGCCCCGCACTTAACCAATGCGTGAATTGGGCGCGGCATCATGCCGCCGCGAATCGGGTGCAGGCTCAGCCTGCGCGCAGCATCATGCCGCCGCCACACGGGCAAAGGCTTTTTTGCGGACCAGGAAGAAGCAGAGCAGATGAACGCCCGCTGTCAGAATCCAGGAAATCGGGTAGGAGACGTACAGGCAGTCCAGCGTGTGCTCCACCTGGAAGATGGTGAAGATCCAGATGATTCGGAACGCGCAGGCGCCGGTCAGCGATACCAGCATCGGCATGATCGAATAACCCATGCCGCGGATGCTGCCCACCATGACGTCCATCAGGCCGCACAGGAAATAGGTCGCGCAGACATAGCTCATACGGGTGATGCCGTAGGCAATAACCTCCGGGTCGGTGGTGTAGATGCTCAGCAGCTGCTCGCCCAGCAGGTAAGCGCCGCCGCCCAGCAGGATGCCGACCGCCGACACGACGCACAGGCACTCGAACAGAATTTTGTTGACACGGCCAAACTGCTTGGCGCCCATGTTCTGGCTGGTGAAGCTCAGAGAGGTCTGGTAGACCGCGTTCATCGCGTTGTAGACAAAGCCCTCGATGTTGCTGGCAGCGGTGTTGCCCGCCATGACCTGCGAACCAAAGGAGTTGACCGAGGACTGGATCAGCACGTTGGAAAGGCTGAATACGATACCCTGCAGGCCCGCCGGCAGGCCGATGCGCAGCATCTGGCCGAGCTGGTTGAGGTGGAATTTCAGGTGCTTAAAGTCCAGATGGCAGGGGCCCTCCATCTTCATCAGGCACAGCAGAACCAGAATCGCCGAAACGGTCTGGGAAATGATGGTTGCCAGCGCGACGCCCGCAACGCCCATGTGGAACACGATGACAAAGAACAGGTTCAAAAAGACGTTGATGACGCCGGCCAAGGTCAAAAAGTAAAGCGGGCGCTTGGTGTCGCCGATCGCCCTGAGGATGGCCGAGCCAAAGTTGTAAAGCATGAAGGAAGGCATCCCCACAAAGTAGATGCGCATATACAGCACCGACTGGTCGATGACATTGTCCGGGGTGCCCATCAGCTCCAGCAGCGGGCGCGCCAAGGCAATACCGACAAAGATCAGAAAGACGCCGCCGATCAAGGCGGTCAGAACCGAGGTATGTACCGCGCCATGTACGCCGTCATAGTCCCGCGCACCGTAGTTGCGCGCAACCACAACGTTCGCGCCGACCGAGATGCCGACAAACAGGTTGATAATCAGGTTGATCAGCGCGCTGGTGGAGCCGACCGCCGCCATCGCCTCGCTGCCGGTAAAGCGTCCGACAACCACGATGTCCGCCGCGTTGAACAGAAGCTGCAAAATGCCGGAGATCATCAGCGGGATGGAAAAGATCAGGATCTTGCTCAAAAGCGGACCGCTGCACATATCCATTTCGTATGATTTCTTCATGACACACATCCTTTTCTACATCAAGATTACTCTCGCCCGTCCCTCCAAATTGATTCTGCCCGGGGCCGGAACCTTCCAATATTGTTTATTATAGGCAAGGTCCGCCCGAAATGCAATAGTGAAGTTGCACACTCTCGGGCAAAAAAACACAGAAAATTTTACCGTTAATTAACACACGCTTTACAATGATGCCCCGCCACTCCCCAAAGGGGCCATACAAAAAAAGTCCGGAACAGTATGTTCCGGACTTTTTCTCCATGAAAATTTATCGCATGAGCATGTCGGCAGCGTCAAACAGGCGCTGTTCGATGATTGGAATCTGCTGTTTGTCGTTGGTGACGATGGTCAGGTAGACCTTGATCTTCGGCTCGGTTCCGGACGGACGGACAATCACCTTCAGATTGTTTTCCAAGTCATACTCCAGCACGTTGGAGGTCGGCAGCGAAATGTCCGCCTCGCCGCCGCTGCGGAAATCCTTGCGCTTGGAAATCTGATAGTCCGCGCAGGCCAGCACCTTGTAGCCGGAGAAGCTCTTTGGCGGGTTCTCGCGCAGCCGCTTCATGATGCCTGCCATCGTCTCCATGCCCTCGGTGCCCTCGTAGGTGTAGCCTTTGACCTTGGAGGCGTAGACGCCAAAGCGGGCGAAGATGTCGTTCAGAGCGTCGATCAGTGTCTTGCCCTGTCTCTTATAGTACTGCGCCATCTCGCAGATAATCATCGAGCCGTTGACCGCATCCTTGTCGCGCACATGGCCGCCGGTCATGTAGCCGTAGCTCTCCTCAAAGCCAAGCAGGAAGCGGTTTTCCTCGCCCTTCTGCTCCAGCAGGGTGATCTGCTCACCGATGTACTTGAAGCCGGTAAGGACGTTGATCATCTGGATGCCGTAGCTCTTGGCGACCACGTCAGCTAAAGGGGTGGAGACAATCGACTTGACCGCTACCGGGTTCTTTGGCATGGTGCCCTGCGCGATGCGCTGCTTGGCGATATAGTCCAGCATCAGCACACCCACCTCGTTGCCGGTCGGCAGGATGTATTCGCCGTGGTGGTTGACCGCGATGCCGACACGGTCCGCATCCGGGTCGGTGGCCAGCACCAGGTCGCCGTCAATCTTCTTGCACAACTCGATGCCCAGCTCCAGAGTGGATTTTTCCTCCGGGTTTGGATATGGGCAGGTCGGGAAGTGGCCGTTCGGCAGCTCCTGTTCCCGCACCACCGCAATGTTCTCAATGCCGATGCGCTGCAGAATGCGGCGGACCAGCTTGTTTCCGGTGCCGTTGAGCGGGGTGTAGACCACCTTCAGGTCGCTCTTCTCCACCGGCGCCTTGCTGACCCGCAGCGCAAAGACGCGGTCCAGATACTGGTCCACCAGCTCGTCGGAAATGTACTCGATCATGCCGGTGCGCAGCCCCTCCTCCAGCGAGATCTTTTTGACCCCGTCAAAGATGTCGGTCTTGCTGGCAAGCTCCAGCACCTTGGCGGCAGCCTGCGGGTTGAGCTGGCAGCCGTCCTCGCCGTAGGCCTTGTAGCCGTTATACTTGGAGGGGTTGTGGCTGGCGGTGATGACGATGCCGGCGCTGCAGTGCAGCTGACGAACCGCAAAGGAAAGGGTCGGGGTCGGCATCAGTTCCTTAAACAGGTAGGCCTTGACGCCGTTGGCCGCAAAGACCCGCGCGGTGACGTTGGCAAACAGATCGCTCTTGATGCGGCTGTCATAGGCGATGGCCACCGACGGATTCTCAAATTTCTCCTTGACATAGTCGGCCATGCCCTGGGTGGCAAGCGCGACGGTATAAATATTCATCCGGTTGGTGCCCACACCCAGAATGCCGCGCAGTCCGGCGGTGCCGAACTCCAGCATCTTGACAAAGCGCTCCTTGATCTCGTGGTCGTTGCCCTCGATGTCCACCATCTCTGCAATCAGATCCGGATCTTCCAGATGCTTGGACTTCCAAATGTTGTATGTGTCAAGATAGTTCATCCCAATCATCCTTTCTAATATTCGTCATTTCCCATGTGGTTTTTCGCACAAGATTATGTGCAAATTAAATATATCCCATTTTTATTCTATGACTTTTTTATTAAAAAGTCAACAAAATCCAGTCGAAAACCGCGGCCTTTTCAGGAAAATTTTCCGTTTATTCACACAGCCAACAGAAAATCGACCGCTTTCTTCCCTTTCCGCCTGTACAACCCGCGCGGCGGCAAGCGAAAACGGATTGATTTTCCAGCCGCAATTGTTTATAATAAAAGACAGAAAAAGACGTTCCAGACAGATGGCATCCACAGGGACGAGGCTTTCAGATTAAGGAGGAATTTTTCTATGTTAGTTTCTGCAAAAGAAATGCTGGACAAGGCAAAGGCCGGCAAGTACGCGGTTGGACACTTCAACATCAACAACCTGGAGTGGACCAAGGCGATCCTGCTCACCGCGCAGGAGAATAACTCCCCGGTTATCCTGGGCGTATCCGAGGGCGCCGGCAAGTACATGGGCGGCTACACCACCGTCGTCGGCATGGTCAACGGCATGATCAAGGAGCTCGGCATCACCGTTCCGGTTGCGCTGCACCTCGACCACGGCAGCTATGAGGCGGCCAAAGAGTGCATCGAGAAGGGCTTCTCCTCGGTTATGTTCGACGGTTCCAAGTATGACATCGAAGAAAACGTCGCCAAGACCAAGGAGATCGTCGCGCTGGCACACGCCAAAGGCGTCTCGGTTGAGGCCGAGGTAGGCGCCATCGGCGGTGAAGAGGACGGCGTTCTGGGCGGCGGCGAGATCGCGGACCCGGACGAGTGCGCCAGCATCTGTGAGCTGGGCGTCGACATGCTGGCTGCCGGCATCGGCAACATCCACGGCGTCTATCCGGAAAACTGGCCCGGCCTGCGCCTGGACGTGCTGGCAAAGATCCAGGAAAAGACCGGCACCATGCCGCTGGTTCTGCACGGCGGCACCGGCATCCCGGACGAGATGGTCAAGGACGCCATCAGCAAGGGCGTTTCCAAGATCAACGTCAACACCGAGTGCCAGATCGTCTTCACCGAAGCGACCCGCAAATATTTTGAGGAGAACAAGGACCAGCAGCCAAAGGGCTTCGACCCAAGAAAGGTCCTCAAGCCGGGCTTCGAGGCCATCAAGGCAAAGGTCAAGGAGAAGATGGAGCTGTTCGGCTCGATCGACAAGGCCTAAAAACTATCTTTTGGACAAATCTTTTTGCGGGAGAAGGGCGCTTCCTTCTCCCGCTTTCTGTCACAAGGAGGTGTCAGGATGCAATACCAGCCCAAAACCATCCGCCTGCGGGACGGCTCCCAGGCGCTGTTCCGCCAACCCACGCCGCAGGACGCTGCCGGGATGGTCCAGTACATGAAAACCTGCTACGCCCAGACCCCTTACCTGCTGCACTCCCCCGAAGATTTTCAGATGACAGAGGAGCGGGAAGCGGCATTCCTCGAAAAGGTGCTGCAATCGGAGTACGACCTGATGATCGTCTGCGAAATCGACGGGGAGATCGCCGGCAACTGCCAGCTCTCCTTCCACAACAAACCCAAGACCCGCCACCGCGCCGATGTGGCCATCGCCCTGATTCAGAAGTACTGGAGCCGCGGCATCGGCACCGCCATGTTTGAGGAGATGATCCGCCTCGCCAAAGAGCGCGGCGTCGAGCAGCTCGAGCTGGAGGTCATGGAGGGCAACAACCGCGCCATCCGGCTGTATGAGAAGTTCGGCTTTGAGCGGTTCGGCGTCCGCCCAAACGCCATCCATCTGAAAGACGGCACCCGCCTGCGGGAGCTCTTGATGGTCAAGGTCCTCTAAGCCGCAGCAATTTGGGGACTATATCCAAAGGAGGAACCGATGAAAGCAATCTCCCATCTGCCCGCCGGCTACCGTCAAATCGACTCGATCGACCTGCAGAAGGACAAAAAAGCCGCCCTCACCGTCAATGCCCTCGCCCTGCTGATCGGCGCGGCGATGATTCTGGGCGCAAATCTGTTTGTCCCAATCACCTCGCTGTTCACCGGGTCGGACAACCTGACCGTCGGCCTGCGGTTTTTGGTGCTGGGCGTCTCCATCTTCGCTTATCTGTTTTTGCACGAGCTGGTCCACGGCATTGTCATGAAGGCGCTGGGCACCAAAAAGGTCCGGTACGGCTTCACCGGACTGTACGCCTTTGCAGGCAGCGACGACTATTACGACAAAAGCGGCTACCTGACCGTTGCCCTGGCCCCAATTCTGACCTTCGGCGTTCTGTTTGCCGCCATCCTCCCGCTTGTTCCGCAGGGGTGGTTTTGGGTCGTCTATCTTTTGCAGGTCATCAACCTTTCCGGCGCCGCCGGCGACCTGTTTGTGACCGTCCGGTTTGCCCGGCTGCCAAAGGACATCGCCGTCAGGGACTGCGGGGTCAGCATGACGGTCTACTCGAAAAGCGAAGGTTAAACGAAAATCCGCGCAGGGAGGGAAAATCATTTCCCTCCTTCCTTTTTTAGAAGGAGATTGCGGCAAAAAAACTTTTTTATTTTCTTTACAAAAATGGCGACATCATCCGCTCTTCTTCGGTTGATTCATCCGCCAAATCCGTTTATAATAAAAAGAGCAGTTTGCAAAGGGTATAATCCGCCTCCCCGCGCGCACACTATTCCGGAAGAAATCTTTCTACGGAGGTGCGGCGTATGGGCCGAAAGAAAAAGGAACAGCAGCAGGAAAGCCTGAAACAAAACCCCGTCAACGAGACCCCGGAGGACGGCGATTCTGCGGAATATGAAGAGATGCCTGACCAGTCCGAGCAGATCATGCAGACCGGGTCGGTCACCGTGACCAAAGCAAAGCACGTCATCCACTGCCTGACCATCGTCGGGCAGATCGAGGGGCACTACATCCTGCCCCCGCAGAACAAGACCACCAAGTATGAGCACGTCATCCCCCAGCTGGTCGCCATCGAGCAGGACCCCTCCATCGAGGGGCTGATGATTATCCTGAACACTGTCGGCGGCGACGTGGAGGCGGGGCTGGCCATCGCGGAGCTGATTTCCGGGATGAAAAAGCCGACCGTCTCGCTGGTGCTGGGCGGCGGACACTCGATCGGCGTGCCGCTGGCCTGCAGCGCGCAGCAATCGTTCATCGCGCCGTCGGCCACCATGACCGTCCATCCGGTGCGGATGAACGGCCTGGTGCTGGGCGTGCCGCAGACGCTGTCCTACTTTGACCGGATGCAGGAGCGCATCGTTCGGTTTGTCACCGACAATTCCAAAATCTCCTCCAAGGACTTCCGACGGTTGATGATGAACACCGGGGAGCTGGTGATGGACGTCGGCACCGTACTGGACGGCGAAAAGGCGGTGGAGGAGGGGCTCATCGACCATCTGGGCGGCTTGAGCGAGGCCATCGCCTGCCTCTATGAGATGATTGAGGGCGGGGACGGTGGCAAAAAGGCAGCCAAAAAAGCAGCCAAGGGCCGCCGCACCGCCAAGGCAAAGGGGGGCAAGCAGAAATGATCCTCCACTCCATCGTCCCCGTCGAGGCCATGCAGCAGATGATGGCCGACTGGCAGGCGCAGGGGATGCAGCAGCCCGCCCGGCAGACCTTCTTTCTCTCCGCCACCTGCGCGGTAGAGGGCACGGTGCTCGACGGACAGCTGACCGTCGAGCGCATCTTCTCCACCAACCCCGCCGATTTCCTGGGCAAAGAGCTGTATCCGACAGCTCCCGTCTCCCTTTCCTGGCTGCCAAGGACCTATCCCTTCCCCTAAAAAATTGCGCGCTTCCCCTGCGCGCTTACATAAAAAAGCCGGAGCCTTGTGGGAAAGCCTCCGGCAGTCACTCAATCGCCCTTTCCGGCAGCGTTTTTTCCTGCGCTGCCTTTGATAAAAAATGACCCAAAAGGTGCAGCGCCACGCTGCCCGCGCTTTAAGGAGAGATGATATGGCAAGCAAAAAAACTTCTTCCCGCGGCAAAAGCGCCGCCGCAAGCGAAAAGGAGCGAAAGAACCGCGAGGCGCACTCCCGCCAGCAGTTCTGGGCAATCGTCGTCTTTGCCGTGGCGGTATTCATCATGGCCACCACCCTGATCGAGGGGCAGAACGTCTGGAACTGGATACATAACTTCTTTCTCGGGATGTTCGGCTGGAGTGCCTACCTCATCGCCCCGCTGCTCTTTTACATCTCGATCATGACCACCCTGGACAAGCCCATCGGCCTGGTGGGGCACAAGGTCTGGCAGACCATGCTGCTTATCTGCCTGCTCAGCGGCGCCACCCAGGTGTTCGGCAGCGGCATCCCCAACGGCAACCTGATTGAAAAGTTTCTCACCCTGTTCCAGAACGGCATCGACGGGCACGGGGGCGGCGCGGTGTCCGGCATCTTCGGACTGCCGCTGCTGTACTGGTTCGGCCCCACCGGCGCCAAGGTGACGATGGTGCTGCTGATCTTTGTGGTCATCATGGTGCTGACCGGCGGGACGCTGATCGGCCTGTACCAGTCAGCCAAAAAGCCGATGAAAAAGATGGAGGAGGTCTATGTCGCCCACTCCGAGATCCGTGAGCAGCAGCGCCAGCTGCGGCAGGAACAGATGGAACAGGAACAGAACAAGCCGCACTTTAACATCAACATCCCCGTTGCCGGGCAGGAAGCGCCCGACGACGAGCCGCCCCTTCTGACTGACGGCGGCTTTAACCCCAGCAGCTTCTTTAACGCCAAGCGCAAAAAGGAGCAGGAGCTCCAGCAGATGCAGCAGGCCCAGCAGGAGGACACCCGCAAGGGCCGCGCCGCCATCAAGGAGAGACTCGCCCAGGAGCGCGCCGAGCAGAAGCGCCAGGAAGAGGAGCGCGCCCGCCAGATCGCCCAGCAGCGCGACGAGCTGCAGGAGGCGGTGGGGACCGAAGCCTTCTGGAACCCGCCCTCTGAGGCATCCCTGGACGAGACAGCTTCCGTCTCCCCGGCAGCAGCCGACACCGACGAGCCGGTCAGCTCCCCCTATCTGGACGATTTAATCAACCGCGTGGCTTCCGGCAAGCCCTCCCTTGCAAAGGAGGATCAGACGGTGCTGCATACCTTAAAATCGAACATGCCCATCCCGCCGGTGCGCCCGGTGGCGGACTCACAGCAGGCGCAGCGCACCATGAAGCTGTTTGAGGAAAACCTCGGCGACGTGCAGCAGACCGGCCTTTCCTGGGAGGACAGCCCTGACGTAGAGGACGATGACCTGATCGCCCCGGAGGATTTCCACTTTGGCGAGCACTTCGAGCAGCCTGAGCCGCAGGTTACCACCGCTTCGGGTACAAAATATAATTTTGATCCCTATGCATCGGACGTCAATAGAAAAATGTGTGTGAATGGCAGTTTCTACGGATTGGGCAAGATTCAGACTCCGATTCTTTTCAATTCAGTATCCGGTCCGGCCTTCCACGAAAAGAGATTCCTGAATTTCTTATATGCAATGAATGGCGCAAACCTGCTGAGTTCATTCGGATCTGAAAACGAAAAATACACATTATTGATCCCTGACAATTCCGGATTCGAATCAGATGGTATCTTCTTGAATTATTATGCCGAAGGAGGAAAGCTCGAACAAAAGCCCGAAGGAGAATGGGAAGCCGTTTCTTCGGACGAGTTACAACGCATTATACGTGCACATACTGTAATGAGTGAGGAAGTCGAACTTAAAAAGCAAGGAACACAAGTCATCCCTATTCA